>OBEQ012111658.1_pt1 | contig 24439 bp, 17 predicted proteins | sample 1670901 | NCBI WGS metagenome assembly OBEQ01 (sample SAMEA104232315, study PRJEB22302) | groundwater metagenome | biome: forest; feature: aquifer; material: groundwater | place: USA | collected 2011-08-07 | depth 5.4 m | reverse complement strand
GCGGACCCGCCTCTCCTTGACGCAGATGATTTCCCAGACCCCCTCCGGCATCCTCGACAATTCCGGATCCGTTCCTGGATCCCTTTTCGCCTCCGCCCGCGCTGACTCCGCCGGCGCAAGCGCCTCCGATGTCATCGCGGCGCGCGGCCTCAGGGTTTCCTTCCAATCCAGGAAAGGCCCCGTGGAAGCGTTGCGCGGCGTGGACCTAGCCATCCCGCGGGGATCGATTTTCGTCCTGCTAGGCCCCAACGGCGCGGGTAAGACCACCTTGATGCGCTGCATCACCGGCCTGGTGCGCCCGACCGGAGGTTCCATTTCCGTCTTCGGCGCTCTGGCCGCCGGCTCGCTGGCCGCCGGTTCAGCGGACGCGGAATCCGGTCTCTCGGGTTCCGCCTCGAAAACTTCCGGCACGCAAGAGTCGGATGGCGCCTCCCGGCAACGCTTGGCGCGCATGGGCGTGCTGATCGAAAACCCCGGCGCCTACGGCCGCCTGGACGTGCGCGAATACCTGGCCTTCTTCGGTTCCTTCTACGGCATCCCGGATATCGACGGCCGCATCCGGTCCCTGTGCGGGCTGCTGGGCCTGGAGATGGGGCCCAAGCCCGTGGCCAAGCTCTCCCAGGGCAACCGGCAGAAGCTCCAACTCGCGCGCAGCCTATTGCATCGCCCCGAGCTGCTGCTGTGGGACGAACCCACCGATCACCTGGATCCGGCTTCCCAGCAGGACGTGCTGACGTATCTTAGAAGTTACCTGGAGGAATCCGGCGCCACCGCGCTGCTGGCCACCCACCGCCTGGAGCAGGTTGAGGCCGTGGCCTCCCATTTCGGTTTCCTCTCGCAGGGGATTTTGGCGGCAGCCGGCAGCCGGGAAGAGATCCTCGACGCCGTCCAGGCCCCCATCGCCGGACAGGCGATAATGTGGCGCGCGCGCCTGGGTTTCGCCCGGTCCATCCGTCCCGAAGAGCTGACCTGGCTTTCCGCGCCCGCGGGCCCCCAAGGTTTCGCCGCGCGCATCGAGGCCGTGGATGGCGAGAACCGCATGCTGGATGTAAGCGCCCCGGATCTGCGCGGGCGCATGCCGGAACTGATCAAGGCCCTGGTGGAACGGGGCTTGCCATTGGCTTCCGCCGAACCGCGCCGCACCACGCTGGCGGAAACGTATCAGCGTTTTGTGGGGAAGGGGACCTGATGGCTTCCGCGTTCACCCAAACCATCCGCATGGCCCGCCATGAATGGCGCCTCATTTTCAAAGAGCCCCGCTTCCTCCTTCCCTTCCTCATCATGCCCCTATTGGTCATGGGTTTGCAGGCCTTCACCGTTTTCGTCAACCCCCTGGGTACCGTGGAAGCTACCCTGACCTTGGCGCGCACCCTGCTGCTGATCCTGGCGGTGCTGGCGCCCAGCGCGGCCGTGCCTCTGGGCGCCGACACCTTCGCCGGGGAAAAAGAACGCAATACCCTGGAGATCCTGATGTGCTTGCCCGTGCAGATGGGTTCCCTGTTCTGGGGCAAGGTGATGGGCATTTTCCCCGTGCCCATCCTGGTGGGTTGGCTGGCTCAAGGCGTGATGGTGGCCATGCTTTACGCCAAGGGTTTTTGGCAGCCGGGCTTCGGTTCCGAGGCCGCGAAGGCCATGCTGATGACTCCGATTCTGGGTCTCTTCCTATGCGCCCTGTCCACCTTGCTCTCCCTGATTTCAGAATCCGTGCGCAGCGCGGCGCAATTGACCAGCCTCGCCATGCTGGGGATCTTCTTCACCGTCACCTCCTTCTCCACGGCATTCTTCCACTCGGACCTGGTGTTCTTGGGCTTTGCGTTCGGTCTGCTCGCCGCCTCCCTGATTTGCTTTCTGGCCGCGCGCCGTCGCTTCCCGCGGCTGGTGTGATCGCGCCCTGGACGGGCGGCGGCGTTGCGCCGCGCAGGCTATATTGTGGAGCGGAACGGAGAACCCATGAAACATGAAATCAACCTCGGCCATTCGGGCCTTTTCGGCTTGCTTGGCCCGCTGATCCTGGCCGTACTCGCAGCCAACGCATCGGCGCAACCGGTCGCTCCGCCCCAGGATCCCAACCTCATCGGCCGCATCGACTCCTTGCATCGCGCCATCACCCGGCGCATCCTGAGCGACGCGGACAAGCAGGAGATCCGCTCCTGCGATCGGGAGAAGGCCCAGTTCCTCAAGCAATGCCGGGGAGGCGATACCGCCTACGCCCGGGTCGATCGTCAAATCACGGAGGCCAAGCTCAACGGCGCGGATCCCAACGATCCCGCCGTCGCGGCCCTGCTGGAAAAGAAGTTCTCGTACGAGAAGGCTTGCGACGACGGCTATACCTCCACGCCTCGCGGCAAACAGTGCGCGGCAGGCGAAGGCAAGCGCCGGGAGGCCTTGGGCAAGGCCCTCAAACAGGACAAGCTCTACCAGGCGCTGGTGAAAAAGTCCGAAAGCAATCCCGCCAATTCGCTTTAACAGCGTGTTATTCCCGCGCGCGGCCGTGTCCGGGCGCTTCTCTTGCTATTTTGAACCCTCGCGAAATCGCGGGAAGTGGGTCGGATGGTCGCTGGAGGCCGCGGGTTCGCCCGCAGCTTCTGGAGGAAAGTCCGGGCACCGTAGGACGGGATGCCGGCTAACGGCCGGACTCGGAAACGGGATGGAAAGTGCCACAGAAAATATACCGCCGCTGTTAGGGAAACCTGACTGTGGAGTCCGCGCAAGCGGACTCCAAGGAATGGCCGCAAGGCCATTCCCCGGTAAGGGTGAAAAGGCGAGGTAAGAGCTCACCGCATTCCTGGTAACAGGAGTGGCAGGGCAAACCCCATCCGGTGCAAGACCAAATAGGATGGCCAGGCCGCCGCGCGCAAGCGCGGGCAGGCCCCGGAGTGGTCCGCTCCGGCGGTCATCGGGTAGGTTGCTAGAGGCGGCGGGCAACCGCCGTCCCAGATGGATGACCATCCCAGGCGTTCGGCTTGCCGAGCGCATGAGACAGAACCCGGCTTACAGACCCACTTCCCCTTTTTCCGATCCCATTGCATCGATGACGCATGCGCTCCCGGCGCGGCGGGCCGGGGCTTGCGGGCCTGTGGTCTTGCATGGTAAGGTTGTATCTTGAAATCGATGCGATCCAGGCTATCCCGCTCCAAGCTCCGCGCCCTCGCGGGAGCGATTCCGGCCCTGGGAATCCTGCCCGTTCTGCTGCTGGCTTTCGCTCCCTCCCTGCTTTGCGCCCAGACCGATCGCTTCTTCGAGCCCACCGAAGGCTTTACGCGCGCCAAGGATTTGCCGGAAGATTTCACGGGCACGGTCCGATCCATCCAACTCAACATCAAGGACGCCTTCGAAGGCAGCACGGTCCACAGCGACGCGGAAGCCTGGCTCTTCGACGTGGGCAACAAGCTGCATATCGAATCCACCACCGGCACCATCCGCCGCCGCCTGCTCTTCAAGGAAGGCGACACCCTGACCAAGACCGTGCTGTTGGAAACGGAGAAGACCCTGCGCGCCGAGGAGTTCCTGGCGGACGCCATCATCGAAGTGAAGAAATGGGAGGACGGTACCGTCCACGTCAAGGTGACCACCTATGATCAATGGACCACGGTGCCGGGCTTCAGCATCCAGCGCCTGGGCGGCGAATGGCTCTACTGGGTGGGTCCGGTCGAGAGCAACCTCTTCGGCACGGGCCAACGCCTGGGATTCTTCCTGGGCCATGATCAATTCCGCGATACGCAATGGCTGGACTACAACAACAACGCGCTCTTCCCCCAGCGCCTGCATCTGATGGCCCATGCGGCCCACCTCTCCGACGGCTACTCCGTGCTCTTCTCCCTGTCCAAGCCCCTGGAATCGCGCACCAGCCGCTACGCCTTTTCGGCCTCGCTCTCCATGGTACGGCTCTCCGAGGACGTCTTCTTCGACGCCAACCGCCTGGATGAATTGCGGCCTGCCTACGCGGACAGCCTGGGCGGCGTGCCGCATGTGGCCGTGGAGTTCTCGCATGTGGCCACCCACGATCTGGATTTGAGCGTAACGCGATCCTATGGTTACCGGACCAAATTCAACGTGAGCCCAACCTTCAACCGGCATGACCGCTATAACGACGGCGACGTTCTGTTCAGCCGGAAACTTTTGGACAATCTTCCCCCGGCCGCCAGCGCCACCTTCCCGGACGAACGCTCCGACGATTTGCTGGGCGTCAGCCTAAGCCTCTATCAATACGATTACAAGACCGTGCAGAACTTCAACAATCTCAAGTGGAGCGAAACCCTGGAGACCGGCTGGCGCATCTCCACCAAGGTCGCGCAGAACCAGGAATGGATGGGCGCCAAGAACGACGAGATCCTGCTCAGCCACTCCGCCGTCTTCAACGACGCCTGGTGGGACGCGGTCTTCTTCAACTCCAGCGCGTCCATGCGCTATTACGTGAAGCCGCAAGGCGGCTTCGACGACGGCTATGCGACGGGGTTCGGGGAAGTGCAATGGAAGCCGGTCTGGATCACCTCCACCTTCCTTTCAGCCAGCTGGGCCAACCTCTTCGCCTCCGAGCAGAGCCAGCAACTATTGCTGGGCGAGGATAACGGCCTCAATGGTTTTCCCAACTTCTACTATGCCGGCCAGGCGCGCATCCTCCTCGAGGCAGAACAGCGCCTGTTCCCGCGCTTCGAGGTGGGCACCGTGGTCCCGGCCCTGGCCCTGTTCGCCAACGCCGGCAACACCTTCCCGTCCTATTCAGAATTCGATCCGGAAAACCTGCACTACTCCCTGGGCGTGGGCCTGCGCCTGGGCGCCAGCAAATCCACCCAGAAGGTGGTCAACCACGCCAACCTGAGCTGGCCCGTGGGTGAGAAGCATCTCTCCGGCCCCGTCTTCAGCATCCGAGCCAAGAAGAGCCTTTAGCAGGGTGCCGAAGACGTTTTCCCTGTCGATGCTCCATCGCCGGCCGAGAGCCTGGAGCGGGCGCCGGCAAACCCGGATGCCGTCCTGCCTGGCCGCGGCGCTCCTGTTTCTCGCTGCCACGGCAGCGCCGCTTTCCGCCGCGGGACGTTTCTACCAGCCTCCTCCCGGATTCGTAACCACGCAACAACTGGCCCCGGATTTCCGCGCGACCATCAGATCCCTCTCCTTCGATCGCCGCGATGCCTTCGACGGGACCGTGGCCCATACGGATCTGGAGCGCAAGGTCTTCGCTTTCGGCAACCGCATCCACGTGGAATCCCGCGAGTCCACCCTGCGCCGCCGCCTGCTTTTCCGGGAAGGCGGGGAGGTCACGGCCGATCTGCTGGCCGAAACCGAGCGGGTCCTGCGCGCGGAGGAATTCCTGTCGGACGCGATCATCGCCGTGCGATCGGATTCCGATTCGTGCGACATCATGGTGACCACCTTTGATCAATGGACCACGGTGCCGGGAGGCGGCCTGCAAGTCCAGGATCTCAAGCCCGGGGACGTTTTCCTGGGGCGTTGGGAGAAGATCCTACGTGACGAATGGTATTGGTGGGCGGGGATTTCCGAAGCCAACGTGCTCGGCACCGGCACCAAGGTGGCCGCCGCGCTCCGCCACGATCCCATCCGGGACACGCGCTCCCTGGCGTTCACGAACAACAATCTCACCTCGGAGCGGCTGCAGATCTCCGCCACCGCCGCCTGGCTTTCGGACGGCGACTCCCTGATCTTCAAGATCAACAAACCCCTGCTTTCCCGCACGGACCGCTACGCCTACGGCGCCACGCTCACCGCCCAGGAGAATTCCGAACGCGTCTATTTCGACAACAACCGGCTGGGCGAACTCCCAGCCGCCATCGCCAAGGATGCGGCCGGCAAGCCTGGCCTCTTGCGGGTCTTCGACCGCGTGGCCACCCAGGAGATCGCCCTCACCGCGGATCGATCCTTCGGCACCGATCTCAAGCTCAACATCGGCCCCACCTTCACCTTCCATGATCATTACGGCCACGGCAAGCTGGGGGAGCCCGACACCGCCCTGTTACCCTATGTGCGCCTGCCCGCCTCCGCCCTCGATCCCGAGGCCCGTACGGACGCCCTGGCGGGCGCGGCCGTGAGTCTGTACAAGTACGCCTACGCGACCTCGCGCAACTTCCGCAATCTCAAATGGAGCGAGTCCGTGCCCACCGGATGGCGGCTCAGCTCCAAGGCAGCGGTCAACCAGGGATGGCTCGGGGCCGGGGACGCGGACTTCCGCCTCTCCGAAGAAGCCGCGTACACGGGCTTCTGGTCGGACCGGGCGTATCTAAACCTGGTGGGTGTCTGGCAATCCTTCGTCTCACCCTCGGGCGACTTCACCGACGGCCAGACCGATCTTGGGGGAGAAGCCGCCTTACGCGAACATCCCCTCACCGCCACCTGGCTCACGGCCTCCTGGACCAGCCTCTTCGCCGCCCCGCAAAGCCGTCAGCTCTCCCTGGGCGAGTTGAACGGCCTCACCGGATTCCCGAGTTACTACTACGCCGGTCAGGCCCGCTTCCTCGTCACCGCCGAGCAGCGCCTGTTCCCGGAGTTCGAATGGCTGACCATGGTGCCCGCCTTCGCCGCCTTCGTCAACGCTGGCAACACCTTCCCGTCCGCGAGCGCCTTCGCTCCCGATGATTTGCATTATTCCATCGGTGTGGGCCTGCGCCTCGGCCGCAGCAAGTCCACCCTGAAGGTGGTCCAGCACATCAACGTGACCTTTCCCTTGGGGGATGATTATCTGAAGGGTCCCGTCGTTTCCATTCTCGCCAAGAAAAACCTGTAGCCGCCTTCAGTCCTTGGTGAATACGTAGGCCAACCGTACCTTCGGCGCTACCCTGGATTTCCGGCTGGAGTGAATCCCGGAATCCGATGTCTTATTCCCGCGGATGGATAAGGAAAAACCCCCGGGGATACTCCCCAGGGGCCTTTCAACCATCAACCTTTGGACGCGTGATTTCTACGGGGCGTCGACGGGGTCGGTTTCGTTATAGTCCTTGTCCACCCACAGGATGTGGATTTTGCCGTTCGCCTTGTTGGTGATGGTGACCTTGGCCTTGCCGTCGCCCAGGAACTCGACCAGGAAATGGAACACGGGGCGATCCAGTTCCAGGGTGCCGGATTCAGGGAAGCCGAAGTGTCCATCCACCCAGGTGCGCACAATCTTGGAGAGGGTTCCGCTCTTGAACGGCTGGCCGTCGTAGGAACCCGTCATGGTGCCGTTCCATTCGCCCTTGCGCACGCCCGCGTCCGTCTTGATGTCCACGGTGATGTCGAAGCGGATGTCGGCTTCATGGGAGCCCTTGGTCTTCACCACGTTGCGCTTGTGGATGATCTTGGAGACCAGGGCCTTCTTGAACTTGTCCATGGTCGCGCCCGTGGAGTCGAGCAGGGTCACGGAGTCGACGCGGTCGCGTTCGTAGCCGATGATGTTGCTGTAGGTGGCGTGGCGGATGAAGCAGGTGCAGTTGGAATCGTACTTGAAAGGTTCGATGACCTTTTCGCCTGTGATGGTGAAGCCGCCCAGGGAAGAGGACTTGGCGGCGCCGGCATCGCCGGGAACCTGATCGTACACCTGGCCCATCTGATCCACTTCGGTGGCGACCAGGGCGCTCTGGCCGTCGCTGTTGTAGGCGGACTTGTCCTCCTTGTTCATGAGGCATCCGGTGAAGAGCAGGGAGGCGCCTCCGATGAGGGCGAGGGTCTGCAGGGTGTGGGTGAGCTTCGAGTGTTTCATGGGTTCCATCCTTTCGTGGGCTTTCGTGTCGCCCTTTGTTTTGGTGTCATTCATAATATATCCGATAACAGGACGAGATGCAATGTGATTTGACGGTTACGATAACGGAATTGACGCCATAAGTGGCTAAAATATTGTTTAAATAAGGTTTATAGGAATAAAAATACAGATAACTTCATAATATATGGATAACAGTTGTGATGTTTTTTAGGGGAAAAATAGGGGGTAGATGGGTTAATCATGGATATTGTGATAACGAAGAAAGGGGCCGAAATGGGGCGTGGACCGGGTTTCGGGTAGGGGGGAATGAGGTATGCGGCCGGATTGCGAGGCCGGAAAACGGGTTCCGGATACGGTTCCTGGGATTCTAGCTAGTTTTCGGGAATTCCCTAATCGGAGATTCCCTACATGCCCCCACTTCCCGTCCCGGGCGCCGAATCCGTTCAGGCGCTTCATGTCCAAGCCGGCTTCGGCAAACCCGTGGAAGATGTCCTGGTGATCGAAGGCGCCCTGCAGATCGCCTTGAACGGCGAGGCCTATTCCGTGACCATGCGGACTCCGGGAGACGATGCGCATCTCGCCCTGGGTCTGCTTTTCACCGAAGGCGTGATCGGTAGCGCGGATGACGTAACACGCTGGGAACAGACACCTGCAGATGACGGAAACGCGTCGGATACTGTGAACATGGTCCTGGCCGATCCGACCCGGGCCGGGTTGAATCCCTCCAACCGGAGGCTGGTCTCCAACGCCTCTTGCGGCGTATGCGGCAAGATCTCGGCGGAGGATCTGGAGGTTCCTTCCCCGCGGGCTTCCGGATCGCCTCCGCAACCGCTTGATCTCTCCCGGCTGCCGTCCATGGAGGGGGCCATGCGATCGGCGCAGGCCCTCTTCGCGATCACCGGAGGAAGCCATGCGGCGGCGGTGTTCGCCGCGGACGGCGCGCTGATGGTGCTCAAGGAGGACGTGGGACGCCACAATGCCGTGGACAAGGCGATCGGGCATCTGTTCCGCCATGGTCTGCTGGCTGGCGCTGCCGCGCTGTTCATCAGCGGCCGGGTCTCTTATGAAATCGTCACCAAGGCGTCTAAGGCCGGAATCGCCTTTCTCTTGGCCGTATCGGCGCCCTCGACCTTGGCGGTGAAGCTGTGCCGGGACGCGGGAATCACCTTGGTGGCATTCGTGCGCGGAGGCAAGGCCACGGTGTACACGCATCCGCAGAACGTGATCGGGTGCGCCGGGAATGGGGCGGAAAATGCGGAAGAGGCGGAAGACGCGGAACGGGCGCGGGGACGCCATGCGTGAGGGAACGGGAGCGGCGCAAGCGCGTGAGGGGGAAACGGGCAAGACGCCGATGCCTGGGAAGGCGATGGGCAAAGCGCAAACGGGGGGCGGGAACAAGTCTTCAGACCGGGTAGCGGGCGGCATCGGCGCCCTGGTGGCCGGCGCGAAGATGCTGTGGCGCGAACGGGCCGTGGGACCGGGAACCGCGGCGTTGTTGCGGCTCAATCAACCCGGAGGCTTCGACTGCCCCGGTTGCGCCTGGCCTGAAGGCGGAGACAGGACGCGGCTGGATTTCTGCGAGAACGGCCTCAAGGCCGTGGCCGCGGAGACGACTTCCAAACGCGCGGACGCGGCTTTCTTCGCCGCCCACACGATAACGGATCTCTCCGGCCGCGACGACTATTGGCTGGAACAACAAGGCCGGCTTACGCAACCGATGATTTATTCCGCCGGCACGGATCGCTACGTTCCCATCGGTTGGGACGACGCCTTCGCCGCCATCGCCGAAGCCTTGCGCGCCTTGGGAAATCCGGATCGCGCCGCGTTCTACACTTCCGGCCGCACCAGCAACGAGGCGGCTTTCCTGTACCAATTGTTCGCCCGGGAATTCGGGACCAACAACCTTCCGGACTGCTCCAACATGTGCCACGAAAGCAGCGGCGTGGCCCTGGGCGAAAGCATCGGGACCGGCAAAGGCACGGTGACCCTGGCGGATTTCGATGAGAGCGATTGCATCCTCATCCTGGGGCAGAACCCCGGCACCAACCATCCCCGCATGCTGACGGTGCTGGAACAGGCGCGCAAGCGGGGCGCGCGTATCGTCGCCGTGAATCCCTTGCGTGAGGCGGGCCTGTTGCGTTTCATCCATCCCAAGGATACCCTGGCCATGCTCTCCGGTTCTCCCACGGACATCGCCAGCCTCTACTTGACGCCCCTGGTGGGCGGGGATCTGGCCGTGCTCAAAGGCCTATGCAAATGCGTGCTCGCGGCCGAGGCGGCGCGGCCGGGACAGGTGCTCGACCGAGCCTTCATCGAGGAGCATACGGAGGGATTCGCCGCCTTCGCCAAGGAGATTCGCGACGAATCCTGGGAAGCCATCGAAAGGGAAGGCGGCGTATCGCGCCTGGAGATCGAAGAAGTGGCCGAGCTGTACTGCCGATCCCAACGCGTGATCGCCTGTTGGGCCATGGGCCTGACCCAGCACAAGAAGGCCGTGGCGACCATCCAGCACGTGGTCAACCTTTTGCTGCTGCGCGGCAACCTGGGGCGTCCCGGCGCCGGCGCCTGTCCGGTGCGCGGCCACAGTAACGTGCAGGGCGATCGCACCATGGGCATCACCGAAAAACCCGCGCCGGCATTCCTGGATCGGCTGGACGCGGTCTTCGGCATCCGCGCGCCCCGCGAGCACGGGGCCGACGTGGTGCATACCCTCAAGGCCATGGCGGAGGGGGACATCAAGGCGTTGGTGGCGATGGGCGGCAACTTCGCCGCCGCCACCCCGGATCGGGACCTCACGGAAAAAGCCTTGCGATCCTGCGACCTCACCGTGCACATCAGCACCAAGCTCAACCGCAGCCATCTGATCCTGGGCAAGCAGGCCCTGCTCCTGCCCTTCCTGGGCAGGAGCGAACTTGACATCCGGGAAGGACGTAACCAGCGGGTTACCGTGGAGGACAGCATGAGCATGGTGCACGCCTCCACGGGAAACAAGCCGCCCGCTTCCGCGCATCTGCTCTCCGAACCCGCCATCGTTTCCGGCCTGGCCCGCGCGGTGATGCCGGAGTCGCGCGTGCCCTGGGAAGACATGGCCGCCGATTACGATCGCATCCGCGACCGCATCGCCGAGGTGGTTCCGGGCTTCGCGGACTTCAACCGCAAGATCGAGACCCCGGGCGGCTTCTATCTGGGGAATGCCGCCGGAAGACGGGAGTGGAACACCGGAGGCGGCAAGGCCCGCTTCGTTCCCCATCCCCTGGAGCGCATCACCTTGCGCGCAGGCGAGCTGCGCCTGATGACCCTGCGTTCCCACGATCAATACAACACCACCCTGTACGGGTTGGACGATCGCTACCGGGGCGTGAAAGGGGAGCGGCGGGTGGTCTTCCTCAACGCCGCGGACATGGCGGCGCGCGGCCTGGAAAATGGCGATCGGGTGGATATGATCGGCGTGGATGCGGCGGGCGCGAAACGCGTCGCCCGGGATTTCAAGGCGACGGCCTACGACATTCCCAAAGGGTGCGCGGGGGCGTATTTCCCGGAGACCAATGTGCTGGTGCCGGTGGACAGCGTGGCGGAGCGGAGCAATACGCCCACGTCCAAATTCATCCCGGTCACGTTGGAAAAGGTTTCAGGCAAGACGGAATGAACATCTAATCCAGGGACACCTGCTTCAACACCTTCCCCAGCGCATCCCAGTTGATCCGGAAGTGCCGCAGCTTCCCATCGGCCCGCAGGTCGGTGAGGGCCACATCGATGATCTTGTTCTCGAAGCGCCCCTCGGCCTCGGCAGTATGGCCGTTGCCGAAGTCGGCGCTGAAGCTCAACCCACCCGTGATCGACAGCTCATCCGCGGCCACGGCCTTGTCCGGCGTGAACACCAGCTTGGTCGTGGCCAGATCCTTGCGCCATACCGCCTCCAGCGTGTACTTGAGGAGCGCGTTGTCCGAGAACTTCTTGGGCGCGTTGCCGAGGATGACCTTGTAATGCGTGGTCTTCTCGATCATTTTGGAATCGTCCGGAAAATCCACATGCACGGTCACGGTCACGGTGTCGCCGGGGTTGAAGGTGGAATCGATGCCGCCGCGATAGCCCTTCACGGAGAACGCGACCTTTTTGCCGTCCTTCTCCACGCGGGATTCCTTAAAGGAGATGGGATAGGTCTTCTGCCCGTCCTTGAAGAGGACCGCCCGCATCTTCTGGGTTGCGGACTCCACGGAAGGCCGCAGGGCGGGTGCGGGGGTTTTCTGGCGGAAGTCCACCACCCCGGAATCGCCCGCGCCCCATAGGGTCCCGTCGCTGTCGGCGTCCACGATGTCGAAGGATTCCAGGGTGTCGGCCGGCGCGCCCGCCATGGTCTTGGTGCGCGCGAAGGCGTAGTAGACGGGGCGGTTGTCGGCCTTGGTCGCGATGTCACCGTCCGGGCCCGGCGCCATTATGTACAAATGGTATCTGAACCCGGCCGGCAGGATGGCGGGCAGGCGATCGGAGAAGACCGCGCGATCGAATCCGCCTGCGGAATCCGTGTTCTCGTAGCGATAGGCATCCCGGCGATCCGAAGCCTTCCACTGCTCCGCGCCCTTGGCTTCCAGCAACAACTCATTGCCGATGACCTTGTCGCGCGCCTGGTCGTTCCATTTGAAGGTGACGGTATCGCCCTTGGTCTTGAGAAGGGATTCCTGCTGATGGATGAAGCGCCCCACCTTGAGCGTGGCGGTGTCGGAGAGATCCAGCCAGTTGGTGTCCGTAATCGCGGCGGCGCCGAACGTGCCGGATGGAGTGGCGCCTTGTTGCGACTCGCTTGCGCCGGATTTGCCCAGGCCCGCGCCTGCGCCAGCTCCGATTTTCGCTTTGGCGTACAGGCTTTCCGGCGGGACCACCAGGGAGTCCGCGCTCTGGAAGCTGGGCAAGGCGGAAGGGATGACCGAGAACTGGTTCCACTCCGTGTGATCGGAAATGTGGGACGAGGCTGCGGTGCCCAAGGCGACGGTGTTGGGGAAATCCTGCGCGCCGCCGGCCACCTTGGTGTCCGTGCTGAACAGGCATCCGGAAAACAGGAGGGCCGCGGCCGGAAGGAGCGAAGCGAAGAGGCGATATCGGTTGGAGGGGCGCATAAGGCTATTTCCGCTTTTTGGTTTTGGGAAAGTATTGCAGGCTCAACTGCATCAGGCCCGTGGGCTTCGCCGCATCCTTGGACACGATGTCCAGGACCTCGCGGCGGAAACGTTCGATCTCGTCACGCAAGCGCTTGCGGGTCTCATCGCTCACGGAGAGCAGCAAGGTGGAGACGTGGCGATCCTCGGGGCTGTGGCGGAACAGGGACTCGGCGGATTGCAGGATCCATTCGCGGTTGAGGCGGCGCACCAGGGCGCCCATGGTCTCGGGCGGTTCCACGAAGGCTTCCGTCACGGTGTAACGGCCATCCGGCTGCTGCTTCACCAAATCCCATTCGCAGAGATCGCGGATGTATTTCTTGAGGGCCGCGGGCGCGATGACGGGATCGAACACGCCGCCGAAGGAATCGTACTCTCCGCGGAACTCCAAGGCATGCAGCGCGCTGTAGACGAGCGGGTAGTGGTAATCCTGGTAATATTTCACCAGCGACGGGCTCATGCGCGCGAACCGGCTGCGGTTCCGCCGGTAGAGGATCTCCTGGTAGATCTCCTGCCGCTTCGCATCCTTCTTCGACTGCCCGAAGTCGACGAGCAAAGTGAAGAACTCCGTCTCCGCCTCATTCAATGCGAAGGCCGCCGCCGTCTTCTTCACCGCATTGTCGCTCAAAGTCCGCTTGCCCACGATCACGTCCAAAAGGTAGCCGGGATTCGCAATCCCCGCCTCCTTGGCGAACTTGCGATACGAGTAATCCTCATCCTGCGCCTTCCGCGCGGCGAAGACTTCCCTCAGGAACACCCGGAAGTCGTCATATCGATAGATGTTCGGCGCCGCCGGCTCTTCCGGCAACAACCCAGGCTTGGCTTCCATGAACGCGAGTTCCTCTTTCCCATAAATATGCCGCCAAACTCAGGAAAAGTCAATGAGTCAGATGAATATAGATAACACCAATTTGAGCCATTAGGGCCATTATTAAGCAATAATAAGCCATTTATTACAAAATATCCAAAATATTTAGGAACCAAGTGATTAAAGTATGGATAACGGTAACCCCCCATCTAACTACCCAATTCAACTCCTGCCCAACACTCCAAGACGCATGACGAGCCAAGATTTTGCAGGAAAAATGACGAATGGAAAGGCTGCGCTATGGATGAAGATTGGAGCGGCTGAAAGATGCATAACGATTGGAAAGCCGCGGGATGTATAACGATCGGAGTGGCCGCGCGATGAATAGAGCATGGAGAGACCCCCGCAACCATCGCCCGAAGGGCGCGCTGCACCCCAATCGCCGACTCCGACTCCTCGCGACCAAGCGTCGGTAGGTACGGAGGTGACTACGGAATAACGCCGAGGTGATTTGCTGCCGGTAAGGGATCCCACCCACAGTAACGGGTTCAAGAAGTAGGATAAGGAGAGAGAATGCCCGATTAATGACGAGGCGTTTTGCTTCCGCAGCCCGGGCCGCCGGCTACGCCCCCGCGAACAGCCCAGTGGGCTGTGAGCCGGGAGCGAGCGCTCGCGAGCGGTATTATTGGCATAGAGGGTAGCGGCAGCAAACCGCCCAGCCGTGCTGCCGAGCCGCTAAAAATATTTCTTAAGCACTTTCTTATTAGCCACAAAGTAATCCACCCCGGAAAGCAAAGTCGCCAACGTCACGAACGTCATGAGCGAATACGGAATGTACGCCCAGATGTCCGGCCAATACGGCACGTGGGGCACGTACCGGCGCAGCAAGGTGTCCACGATTTCCAGCACGAGGATGGTGATGATGGCGACGCCCTGAAGGGCGGTTTTCCATTTGCCGCTCTTGCGCGCGTCGATGGTGACGCCCGAGGCCGCGGCCAAGGTACGCAGGGTTTCGACGGTGGATTCGCGGAAGAAGATCACGGCCACCATCCACACCGCAGCATAGCCCGAGGCCAGGAAGCATAGGAAGATGCCCATGTTGGAGATCTTGTCCGAATAGGGATCCAGGTATTTGCCCAGCTGGCTCACCTCGCCGCGCTTGCGCGCCAGGTATCCGTCCAGGCCGTCGCTGGCGACGAAGAAGATGGCGAGCAGGGCGGCCAGGATCTTGAAGGTCAGGTGGTTGTCCTGGTAGACGAGATTGTTGTCGTAGAAGAAGACCCAGATGAAGACGGGGGAGAGCAAGATGCGGCTGAAGGTGACCTGGGTGGCGAGGCCCACGGGATTGCGCGACTTCTCGTCCCGGTAGTAGAAGTAGAGGTAGCCGATGCTGGTGGCGATGATCATGAGGATGCTGGCCACCATCATGATGCGGGACCAATGCTCGGAGTTCCACACGTACAGGACCATGGTGATGTTCAGGGCCAGGGTAGTGATCTTGCCCCAGATGGTCTTGAGGGGCAGCTCGCGGTGATCCTTGAGGAGGGCGATGGAGAAGATGAGGTAGAAGATGTTGCGTAACGTAAGGGTTACGAGGCCGCCGCAGAGCATGGTGGGGAATTCCTCGTTGGGATCCCATAGCAGGCGCAGGAAGAGCACCAGGAAGATGAGGTTGCCGAGCAGCTTTTCGCCCAACTCCAGCCAGAACAGGGCGATGGGGCGTTCGATGTCCTCGTGCTCGAGCTTGAAGGAGGCCCAGAAGCCCATAAGGAGGGAGGCGGACAGGAAGAGGGTCGCCCACAGGGGGCGCTCCAGGAAGAGGCAGATCAGGGTCGCGACGAAGGTCCCCATCTTGATGAGGACCCAGACGCGGCCTTCTATGCGCTTGGGCTCCAGGCTTTCCGCGTCGGCCGATGCGGCCGTTGCGTTGCCGGTGGAATGGTCAGCCATGCTTTAAGTATAGGAAAATCCGCTCTTTGGACCACGCGGGGGACCGGTGCGCGCGGGACCCGCGGCCGCGGGGCGTGGGCCCGCCGTAGGGCGGATGCCCTTATAGCGGAACTGGTAAGGCGACCCGGATCGTGGCGGGACCGGCGCGGCGCGTGGTGACGGCCTGGCCCACGAAGAGGATGGTGTCCCACCAAGCGTGCACGAAGATGGCTTCGGAAAGGGTCCAGCCGTTCTTGCGCGTGAGGGAGCCGAAGTAATATCCCAACAGGAATTGCGGCCAGGGTACGGGATTGGCCGAGCTGTAATGGGCGCCCGCGAAGAGCAGGGCCTGCGCGCCGTTGGCGAGCCACCATCTTCCCCCCGTGTATTGGTAGGCGACCGGCAACAGCCAGCCGCGGAAGAGCGCTTCTTCGGTGAGGCCGGCGTTGTAGGCCAGGGGGCCGAAGAAGGCGGGATCGTCCGCGGAGAAGGTCCAATCCGATCCCGGATGGGAGGAGCGCTCGTCCATGGCGAGATAGGTCACCGTGGCGGCCAGGACCCCCAGGGGCAGGGCCGCGGAAAGCTTTCCCAGATGATCGAAGCGGAGGGGGGAAAGGGCCATGTCGCCGAGGGATTCCTGCCCGGTGAGGAAAAGATATTTGCCGTCTTCCGCCTGGAAGCGGGGCACGGAGGAGCGGAAGGCCGAGTAGGCGCTCAGGAAACCGCAGCCCTGGGCGGCCGAGGCTCCCAGAATGACTTTGCGGAGCGTCCAGTCCTCGGATGCGAAAAGCTGGGACGGATCGGTGCTGGCGTCGCTTGCCAGCTCCAGACGCCCTTCCGAGTAGACGATGAGGCCGCCGACCGCGACGCCGGTGTAGGCGAGCCCGCTCCATTCGCCCTGGAAATATTGGCCGAAGCCCGGAAGGAAGACGGAGGGAAGGGGAAGCCAGAGGTCGGATTTGAATTTGGCCCGTAACCGGGGCGCTACGGGGGCCGGGTCATCCGGATCGGGGGCGGCCGGCCGGGCCGGCTTCGGTGCCGGCGGCGCGTCGACGGCGGCGGTATCGAGCTGTTCGTCGGCGGGAGCGGTTGCGGCCGAGGGGGCCGTGGCCGTGGTATCGGCAGTTGCGGGAGCCGGGGCCGGGGGATTGGCGGTGCCTGCGGGAGCCGCGTTTGCGGGCGCGGCGACGGCGGAATCGGCTGCGGTTGCTCCGATTGCACCCGCCAGGAACAATGCGGCGAGGAAACGGGCTGCCGGGAGCCGGGCGGCCAGGGGCCGGGCGGCCAGGGGCCGGGCGGCCAAAGGCCGGGTGGAAAACGGAAGCGCGCGCAATGGAACCGGCCTCAGGACTGGGCCAGCAGTTCGCGGGCGTGCTTGAGGGTCGCCGACGAGCTCTCGTCGCCCATCATGCGTGCCAGTTCCTGGACCCGCTCCTTGGCCGACAGGGGTATCACGCGCGTTACTGTGCGGCCGCCTTCCAGTTCCTTGGCCACGCGGTGCTGCCAGGAGGCCTGGGCCGCCACCTGGTGCAGATGGGTGATGACGATGAGCTGGTGATGGCCCGCCAGTTCCTTGAGGGCCTCGCCCACGCGGTTGGCCGTAATACCGCCGATACCGGTGTCGAGTTCGTCGAAGACGAGCAGGGGACGGGGATCGCTCTGGGCCAGGGCTGACTTGATGGCCAGCATGATGCGGGAGATTTCGCCGCCGGAGGCGATTTGCTTCAGGGGCTTGGCGGGCTCGCCGGGGTTGGAAGCCAGGAAGTATTCCATCTGGTCGTAGCCGGTGGCGCTCAGTGTGCCGAGGGTGGCAGGCGCGGTAGCAGTGGCCGATTGTCCGGTGGCGGGTCGCTTGGAGTCGATGCGGGTCTGGAAGACGGCGCCTTCCATGCCCAGGCCCTTGAGCTTGGCGTTCACTTCCTTATCGAAGGCGCGGCTGGCGTCATGGCGTTTTTTGCTCAGACCTTCGGCCAGGGACAAGGCGCGGGCGAAGGCTTCGGCCAGCTTGGCTTTGAGATCCCCGATATCGGCTTCGGAGTTTTCGAAGCCCGCGAGTTCGGCCGCGCGGCGATCGCGCAGTTCCACGAGGCCGGCCATGTCGGTATGATATTTGGCCTTCAGTTTCTGGATCAACGCCAGCTTGGCGTTGAGATCGTCGAGGCGGGCCGCATCCGCGGTGTTGGGCAGGCGGTAGCCGCGCAGGGCGCTGCGCAGATCGGACAGACCCTCCTTGGCGGAATCCACGGCCAGCAGATGGGCCTCGAAGGGATTGGGGGAGAGGTATTTGCCCAGGCTCTGGAGATCCCGCTGCAGGCGGGCCAGATGGCCGAGCACGTCCCCTTCTTCGCCTTCCAGCAGGGACAAGGAGGATTGCAGGCCGGCTCCGATCTTCTCCAGGGAGCTTTGCATCTTGAGTTCGGACTCGATGCGCTCCTCTTCGCCCGGGGCCAGGGGAGCCTTCTCCAATTCCTTGGCCTGGAACTTGAGGAAGTCGTATTGCTCGCGCACGCGGCGGGCGGCATCCTCGGCCTCGCGCAGGCGATCGCCGAGGCCCTTCCACTCCCGGTAACTCTTGTGATACGTCTCCCCGTCCGCTTCCAGGCGGGCGAACCCGTCCAGGAAGCCCAGATGCGTGGACGGGTCGATCAACGATTGCTGGTGGTGCTGGCCGTGCAGGTCCACCAGATGGGATCCGATTTCCTCCAGGGCCGCGGCGGTGACGACCGATCCGTTCACGCGGCAGCGATTCTTGCCCGCCGGCGTCAGCTCCCGTTCCAGGACCACGTCCCCGCCGTCGGGATCGATCTCCAGGCGTTCCAGCGCGGCGCGAAGTCCCTTGGAGGGCGGCACGTCGAACACGGCCTCGACCTTGAGCTTGTCCGCGCCCTGGCGGATGAGATCGGCTTTCACCTTGGCGCCCAGGATGAACTTGAGCGCGTTCAGGAGGATGGACTTGCCCGCGCCGGTCTCGCCGGTCACGGCCGTGAATCCCGCGCCCCATTCCAGGTCGGCGGATTCGATGATGGCCAGATTGCGGATCTTCAGCTCACGCAGCATGCATGCCTCCGGAGGGGGATTCCCAGGATGGGCTCCCCGTGGATGGGATTCCAAGATAGCGGAAACAGGGCGGCGTCGTGGCGACGGCGATCACGTCGCCTCCGCAGCGCGCGCAAAATCCGGCGCAGATGAAGAACCCGCAGCTCACGCCACTCATGTAGAACTCGCCGCTCACGGCATCCCCGCCGCTCACGGCGCCCCCGCCGCCGAACCCCGGGTGCGCCGGGAACCGGTCCAGCCGAGCTTGGAGCTCAGGGATTCGAAAAAGGAGGAGCCCTTGGGGCGGACCAGCCGTACGCCTTCGCGGTGCTTGCGGATGAAGACGGTGTGCTCGGGCTTGAGCCTGAACTGGTTGCGCCCGTCCACGAACATGTTCACTTCCAGGGTGCGGCCCAGGTTGCTGCGCACGCTCACCACCATGTAGTCCGGCAGGATCAAAGGGCGGACGGAAAGGGAGGTGGGATTCATCGGGGTCAGGAGCAGGGAGTCCGCGGAGGGATGGATGATGGGCCCGCCCGCCGACAGCGAGTAGGCCGTGGATCCCGTGGGAGTGGAGACGAGCAGGCCGTCCACCCAGTAATCCGTGAGGAACCGTCCCTGGGCGGTTACCCTGAGGTCCACCATCTGGTGGCCCATCTGCCCGGTGAAGGCCACGTCGTTCATGGCGATGTCCTCGAGCAGGCGCTTGCCGCCCTTGAACACCTCCACCTGCACCAGCATGCGCTTGCGGTAGCTGTACTCGCGGCGCAGGATTTCATCCAGGATGCGCGCCAGGCTGTCCAGGCTCACGTCCGCCAGGAAGCCCACGCGGCCCAGGTTGACCCCGAGGATGGGCGTTGAGGCGCCGCGCACCAGGCGCGCCGCCGACAGGAAGGTGCCGTCGCCGCCGAGGGACAGGATCAAATCGACTTTGGAGCTGAGGAACGCGTCCGGCTTGACGGCGATGCCGCGTCCGGAGAATGGCTTCAGGAAGCCGTTGACGTACAGGTGGATGGAGGGATTCTCGTCCGCCCACCGGTGCAGGATGTCCATGGCCGGGGCCATGTTCCCGGCGAAAGCCACGACGCCGATGCTGCGCACGTCGTGGTCGGGGTAGGTGATGTGCGCGTCCGTGGCGGCGATTGATCCTTGCGCGGGCTTGGCCCGGTCAAGGACGGTGGACTTGGTTGCTTTAATCGCTTTCGTCACTTTTGCGGACTTGGCGGGCTTGCCCGGACGCGACGACGTCGACGCCTTCACTCGCTTGGCGGACGGTTTCCGCTTCATGCCTTGTCCCCCGCTCCCAGCAGGGCCATTTGATCCAACAGGCCCGGATAACGCACGTCCAGGCAGCCCGCGCCCCTCAGGTTCGAGGCTCCGTGGGATTTGAGGCCCATCACCAGGCAGGCCAGGGAGAGTCCTGGATGGCCCATGCAATCGTACGCGCTGCCGTCGTAGTCGGGGCGGCCGCGGATCACCACGCCGTCCTCGATCTCGCCGATCTCCACTCCCGCGGCCTTGAGCGCGGCGGTGAAGCCCTTGAGCAGATCCACATCGTGCTTGCGCAGGTAGGTGATGTCGCGCAGCACCGTTTCGCCCTCCGCGTAGGCGGCGGCCACCATCAGCAGGAAGATTTCGTCCCGCATGCCGGAATGGTTGTCGGCCGCGAAGCGCTTGCCGAACAGCTCCGCCGAGCGCACGCGCAGCAGGCCCAGGCCTTCGCCGTTGCGCTCGCGGCGGCTCACCACCTCGATGTCCGCACCCATGCGGCGCAGGGCGGAGATGAAACCGGCGCGCGAGGGATTGAGGGGCACGTTCTCCAGGGTCACGTCCGAACCCTTGATGAGCGTGGCGGCCAGGCAATAGGCCGAAGCCAGGGCGATGTCCGCGGGGATGGTGTATGTCTGGGGCTTGAGCCTGGCCCCCGCGCCCAGTCGGATGCGGGTCTGGGCCTCGGTCTTGCCGGCGGCTCGCATCTGGCGCGCGATGCGGCGCGCGAGTTCGTCGCCTTCCGGGGCCTCGTTCTTTTCCACCTTGATGGGCCCGCCGAACTGGGCCGCCAGGGTTTCCAGCCAATCGGGACCGGCCTTGGAGAGCGAAAGGTCCAGGGCTTGGCCGGAGGCGAGGTGATAGGACAGCAACGCGAGCTTGGCCTGGTATTCGTCCCAGCCGAAGTCGGCGGGTTTGCAGACCGCGACCGCGGATCCGGCCGGGCGCAGCAGCGCCGCGGTCTTAGGGGTGAGGCCGATGGGCGCGGAGAGGAGGATGAATTCCTGATCCGGATCCTGTCCAGCGTAGATGGGCCGCTTCGCGCGTTCGGCCGCGGCTTCCGCTTCCGCGCGCTTCTCGCGCCGTTCCTGGGCCGCGCGTTTTTTCTCCACCGCCTCGGGATCCTCGGCTTCGAGCAGATCCATGGCCAGGGACGAAGCGCTCACGGTTCCTTCCTCGGGCGCGATGCGGGCGTTCTCCGCCGCGTACTCGTCTTCCTCGGGTTCTTCGATCGCGTTCGGCTCTTCGGCCGCGGCCAATTCGATTGTCGCAGGGGCGGCGGGTTCGGCGAGGCCGATATCCGAGGCCTTGACCAATTCCGGGGACTTCTCCAATTTCAGGATGCGGCCGAGCAGCTCCATGGCTTCCCCGGACACGCAAGCCGGATCGATGGCCAGGGAGCGGCGGCAATCCTTGGCGGCCAGGAAGCCGGCCAAGGTGAGCAGCTCCGCCTCGTGGCGCACGCGCAAGGGCTCGGGGCCGGAAACCGGCGCGTTACCCCCGTGGATCATCCAATGCCCATCCAGGGCCTGCTGGGCGTAGCCCATGCGGATGAAGTCCTGCAGGATGTCGCGGAACCAGGGCGAGTCCGGCAGGTTCTCCAGCTTGGTGGGCCCTTCCGCCAGCGCGCCCATCAGCAGCGCCTGGAATCCCGTCAGGCCGTCCCCTTGCAGGACCGGCTGGCCCTTGAGCCGTTTGCTCCTTTTGACTTCAACTGCGTTCTCCGTCAACACTACCATACCAACCTTTTCTGTGGGGCCGATGGGAAACCGCGCCTGGTTGCCGATTCCATGTCGGCGGGAAAACCGTACATTGAGGTCGATTCCCTGCCGTCTGGAGTCTGGAGTCTGGGGCAAAAACCTAAGTAGGAGGAGCAAATCTCCATCGGAGCATGTTCCGGGTTTTTGCCCCAGACTCCAGACTTCGGACTCCAGACCTTACTCATCTCCGCCTTCACCTCAACCTCACCCTGAATCCCGCCGACGTCAATCTCTCCAAAGCCTTTTCCGCTTCCTCGCTCCCGTGGAATCCCATCATCAGCCCTCCACCTTCGCCTTCGCGAACCTTCAGGATCTCCACGTCCAATACATTGATCCGGGCCGCCGCCAGGGGCGCGAAGGCCTTCACCAGCGCGCCGGGCTTGTCTTCCAGGTCCACCAGGATCTCGGCCAGGGGCATGGCGATGCCCTTCTTGGCCGTGGACAGCCGGGACCGCAGCTTATTGCCGTCGCGGAAGAAGTCCTTCGCCAGATCCCAATCCAGCCCCGCCTCCAGGACGGCCAAATGCTCACGAAACCCCGCGGTTACCTCGCGCACGGCGGCCAGGTTGGATCGCAGGATGGGTTCCCATACGGCGAACGAGGACGCGGCCAGGCGCGTCATGTCGCGGAAACCGCCGCCTGCTATCTGCAGGCAGTTCTCGACCACGTTGTTGCGTTCGCCGATGTAGCTGGCCAGGGCCGTGCTCAACAGTTGCGGCAGGTGCGACACGTGGGCCGCCACCTTGTCGTGCAGCTCCGCGGGCATGCGCGTGGTGCGCGCACCGAGGGCCTGCGCGAAGCCCTCCAGGCGATCAGCGGCTTCGGCGATCCGGTTCGGGACCTTGGCTTCGGTTCCCTCTGCAGGTCCGGATTGGGGTACGCCGGATTCGATCGCATGCGCCTCATCCGCGCAGATCACCCAGGAAGCGTTCTGGAACAACAGCGGGTCGCGCGCTTCCAGGCCGGTCTTTTCGCTGCCGGCCATGGGATGGGAGCCGATGAAGATCGCGCCTTTGGAGCGATACGCCGGAAACGCCTTGCGTCCCAAGGCGCAGATCTCGGCCTTGGTGCTGCCCACATCCGTGATGATGCATCCGGGCTTGCAGGCGGGCGCATGCTCCGCCCATTTCTCCAGGATGGATTTGATGTTGTCGATGGGAGTGCAGAGGACCACCAGGTCCGCGTCCGCGATGGCGGCGTCGATACCGGCGTAGGCGAAGGCGCCGTCGCCGTTCTGCAGCAATTCCGCGGCGCGCGCCTTGTCCAGGGTGGCGGGGGATGAGACCGCGTTGAGATGCACGGAAGGCCAACGCTTGCGCGCGGCTTCCGCCAGGGAGGCGCCCAGCAGGCCCAGGCCCACCACGGCGATCCGCTCGGGATGCCAGACCTGGGCGGCGGGCCGGACGGCCATCAGGTGTTCTCCTCCAGGCGCCGGTGCTCGATGATGATGCATTCGAAGATGCGCTGGATGGCCTCGTCGGGCAGGGGCCCTTCGTTCCTGCCGAGCACGGACTCGAAGACCTGCTTCTCGCGCAGAGGATCGTAGATGGGGAGCATCTTCTTCTTCTTGAGCTCGGCGATGGCCTGGGCGCATTTGGCCCGCTCGTTGAGCAGCTCCAGCAATTGCAGGTTGAGCGCGTCGAAGCGCTTCCGCCAGTCGCTCAGTTCCATGTTTCCTTGGTGGGCGCGGCCAGGGGCGCGATCAGGGTCCGGATGTCCGCCAGCATTTCCGCGAAGGGCTTCTTCTCCAAGGTGAGGCGCACCAGCGCGCTGCCGACCACGGCGCCGTCGGTGAGGCGGCACACGGTGCGTACATGTTCCGGTTTGGAGATGCCGAAACCCACGACCACGGGCAGCTTGCATCCGGCTTTGATGGCGGCCACCTTGCTCTCGAAATCCTTCTGGAACGCGTCCTGCACGCCGGTGATGCCGGTGCGGGAGATGTAGTAGAGGAAGCCGGAGCTTCCCGCCAACACTTTTTCCAGGCGCTCTGGGGTTGTGGTGGGCGCGACCAGGAAGATCAACGACAGGTCTTCGCGCTTGCACACGGCCTGGGTGGATTCGCTTTCCTCCACGGGCATATCGATGAGCAGCATGCCGTCCATACCCGCGGCTTTGGCGCGGCGTGCGAAAGCGTCGATGCCGTATTTGAAGATCGGGTTCAGATACGAGAACACGACGAGCGGGATCTGCGAGCGCTTGCGGATCTCGGCGACCATGGCGAAGTAGGCTTCGGCGTCCACGCCGGATGCCAGCGCCTGAGTGGCGGCGGCCTGGTTGACCACGCCGTCGGCCATGGGATCGGAGAACGGGTAACCGAACTCGACGATGTCGGCCCCGAGGCGTTCCAGCTCCAGGACGATCTCCACGGTTTCCTGCCGGCCGGGCACGCCCGCGGCGATATAGGGGATGAAGGCCTTCTTGCGGCTTTCCTTGAGGCGGGCGAACGTCGCGTCGATGCGGTTCATGTTCCGGCTCCCTGGGTGCCGCCGGCTCCCTGGGAACCCGAGGCCTTCCCTGAATTTGCGGACGCTTTTTCCCGTGCCTCCATCGCCGCGATCACCGTGGCCATGTCCTTGTCCCCGCGGCCCGACAGATTTACCACCAGCAGGGTCTCCGGGGACAGGGTCGGAGCGATACGTAACGCCTCCGCTACGGCATGCGAGCTTTCCAGGGCCGGGATGATCCCTTCATAGCGGCTCAAAGTTCCGAAGGCGTCCAGGGCCTCGTCGTCCGTGGCCGAAGTGTAGGTGATGCGGCCCAGGTCCCGGTACATGGCGTGTTCCGGGCCCACGTTGGC
>OBEQ010305499.1_pt1 | contig 24445 bp, 25 predicted proteins | sample 1670901 | NCBI WGS metagenome assembly OBEQ01 (sample SAMEA104232315, study PRJEB22302) | groundwater metagenome | biome: forest; feature: aquifer; material: groundwater | place: USA | collected 2011-08-07 | depth 5.4 m | reverse complement strand
GACCGCGCCGTTTACTTTGTAGAGCTCATCCAGCGCCGTCCATCGACCCTTTGCTTCCCAATTTTTTTTAGGGTTCAAAACCGGTATCATTATTCCCTGTCCGCCAATTTCGTACATTTCCTCACGAACAATCTGTGAAATTTTAGAGATAACCCGAACCCCTAGTGGCAAAAACGTATAAATTCCCGCCGCAACTTTGTCAATAAACCCGGCCTGAATTAAAAGCTTAGCGTTTATAGAAACCTCATCTGCAGGCGTCTGTTTAGTTGTTTTAGAAAATAATTGCGATAGTCTCACAGAGAAAGTATATCAGAAAGAATAGTCAGCACAAAGGTTACTTGATTAATTTCAGTACATCATTGTACGTAATCAGCACAATCAGCCCGATCAAAACCGCAAATCCAATTGTATGAACCCATTTTTCCAAAGTCGGATATACTTTGCGGCGGGTTACAGCTTCAAATAGTAAAAAGAAAAATCGTCCGCCGTCTAGTGCTGGAATCGGCAAAATGTTTAAAACCGCCAGGTTTAAAGAAAGCAAACCCATTAACTGCAAAACCGAAAGCGGCCCCAACTGCACTGCCTGCGACGTAATTTTGGCAATGCCAATTGGCCCGGAAACTCCTTCTGAAACCGGTGTAATATCATGGTGTGCTATTGAATAGGCAATTAACTGCCCAAAAACCTGCAGGGAATAATCAATAGTATTATAACTGTGAATAAATCCGGCAAAAACTTTCTGCGGTAATGTTTCATAGCTCAAAACAATCAATTCTCCAAGCCCAATCCCAAGTGCCGACCCTTTGAGCTCTTCTCTGTAAGTCGGAGTCACCATTACATCTCTTGTTTTATTATTAATCGGATTCTCAACCGTCAACTTTAATGGCTTATTTTCGCTGGATCTTGTGACGGCCTGCAATTCCGCAATTTTAGTAATTTTGGCTCCATTTACCGCAATAATCGAATCTCCTTCACTCAAACCAGCAGCTTTTGCCGGAGAATTTGCCGCAAAATCTGCAATCAAAACTTCTGTCGATTGGTTCACAAAACGGAATTTATGCTCGGCAAGCATTGGCAAATTAACTTTAAACCCAAGCGCAAAGACCACAACATAAAAAATAACCACAGCCAGCATTAAATTCATAAAAACACCGGCCAAAACTACACTTGACCTTTGCCACAAACTTTTTGTGTAAAAACTATTTTTGGCATCGCGTTTTTTGTCTGTCGGGTCCTCACCAACTAAACGGACAAATCCTCCAAACGGCAGCCAATTTAGAGAATAAATAGTCTCACCAATCTTTTTACCCCAAAGCCTGGGGGGCAGTCCGAAACCAAATTCCTCAACTCCAATGCCCGCTCTTTTGGCCATAATAAAATGTCCAAATTCATGGATCATCACAAGTATTGAAAGAATGATTATGAAAATAATTACAGCAATCATCAGCTTAAACTTCTCTTAGTTGTTCTTCCTTTGCCTTACCTGCAACTTCAATCGCCTCTATATATTCGTCGTGCAGTTTCTGGATTTCATGCTCTTTACGCATTCTCTCGTCTTCCCCTATCTTACCACCTTGCTTCTCGGTCCTCACACCTTCAATAAATTCATGGCGAACTTGGCGAATTTCCACTTTGTACTTTTCCATAACTGTATGCATTTGTTTTATAAACTGCTCGCGCCTTTCTGAAGTCAGAGGTGGAATTACAATTCTAATTAAATCTCCGTCTACAACCGCGTTCAACCCAACTCCGGAATTTGCAATGCCGCCAACAATGTTTGTAATAATCGACTTGTCCCAAGGGGAAACTAGAATAATCGCAGGCTCCGGCGTTGAAATCTGAGCCAGTTCCTTGATCATCATTTTCGAGCCATACGCATCGCAGACAATATCCGAAACCAAACTCGGTGCTGCTCGCCCTGTTCTAATCTGGGCAAGTTCGCCTTTCAGGTGCGAAATCGCATCTTGCATTTTCAATTGAGCCGAATTTAAATCCATTATTTAACCGCACTCCTATCCAATCGAGAAATTACATCAATAGTCACACCAACTGCTGCAGCACTAACCCTTTGCATTTCTGCTGTTCTCAAAGCTGACGAAAGTGCAAGCATCCTGGACCTAGTGTGGTGTTTATGATAGCTTATAGCTGCAGACGCTAACTCTACAACCGACTTTTGCGCTTCTTCGCTCAAAGGCTCGAACCATGGGGCCCTCAAAACCTCTGACGTAATTATTGCGGCCTCATCAAGTATTTCTTGATTTATTTGTAGTGCTTCTTGTTTCAATTTATCACCTCCAGGTGAGCAACTAATTGCCTAACTCAAATCTCATAAACCGCTTGATAACTATATTTTCTCCAACTTTTGCAATCGCTTCTTTAACTAAACCTTCAATTTTCTTTGAAGCATCACGGATATAATCCTGACTTAGCAAATCTTTTACATCGTTTGGGTTCATTGCCGAAATCTGCATGGCCACTTCGTGTGCCAGATTTTTAAACTCATCTGTTCTGGCCACAAAATCCGTTTCGCAGTTGATTTCAACCATCACTCCAACTTTTCCACCGCCATGAACATACGTCTCAACAAGCCCTGCACCAACCTCACGATCCGATTTACTCGCCGCCTTTTCTATACCCCAGCTTTTAACCAATTCCTCAGCCTTCTTAAAATCACCTTTTGCCTCCTCTAGCGCTTTTCTGGAATCCGCAATTCCGGCACCAGTGGCCTCTCTTAGTTTCTTAATGTCTTCGATTTTAATTTGCATTTGGTTTTTTTGCTTCAGCTTCATTTGCTGCTTTTGCAGCCTTTTCCTTTTCTTTTTCTTCTTTGGCCACTTCTTTAGCTAATCTGCCAGCTAACTCTACTTTTTCTTTGGCATCTTTCTTCTCAAAAACCTGCTTACCTTCCATAAACGCGCTGGCAATGGCTTCAGTAATTATCTGAATCGCCTTTATTGCATCGTCGTTTCCTGGAATCGGATAATCTACCAAAAATAAGTCCGTGTTGGTGTCTGCAATGGCAACAACCGGAATTTTCTTTTTTTTGGCTTCGCGGCAGGCATTTTCTTCTTTTTTGACATCGACTACAAAAATCGCATCCGGCAATTTTGTCATTCCTTCTACACCACCGTAATAACGCGTCAATTTGGCGATTTCGCGGTCGATCATCAAATTTTCTTTTTTGGTCAGTTCTGAAAATTCGCCGGCTTCTTTCTTAGTTTTTAAATCTGTTAATTTCTTAACGTTTTTGCTTGTCGTCTCCCAATTTGTCAACAGTCCGCCAACCCAACGCTCCACCATATACATAGCGCCGCATCGTTTTGCTTCCTCCATCACAATTGCTTTTGCCTGTTTTTTAGAAGCCAGAAAAATCATCGTGCCGTTTGCCTGCCCGACTTTATTAACAAATTCGCATGCTTCTAACAGTTTTTCTACTGTATTTTCCAAATTTATTACGTGGATTCCTTCTCGAGCACCGAAAATAAACTTAGACATTTTGGGGTTCCAGCGACGTACCTGATGACCGAAGTGAACTCCGGCTTCCAACAACTCCTGCATTGATGGTTGATTTGACATGACTATATTTATTTGGAGAAATCGTGAACCTGAATTTGTTCCAGGTGTAAAAAGGACAAATTACAAGTAAACTTTAACTCCTTTACTGCCAGTTTTTGTATCTGGCACCTCAGCTTGAAATCTTAATTCTGCAATGCAGAACGAAGGAGTTTTAGCATCAAGCCTGTGAACTTTTGAAACTATATCAAAATTGTTTCTAAAAAGCAATCGAAGGAAACTATTATCTAAGTCTTAAATTTTTCTTACCCAAAACGTTTGGAACCTTAAAGCCTCGATGAAAATATGCATCCGTAGATACCATCCGGACACCATCTACACTAACCCTGCGTGTGTGATCCTTCCTACTACTTGCACTTTGATCCACCCACAACTTATCTTGCGTTGTCGGCTCGTCATCAGGCTCGAATGAAACTGTCACCCCAATAAGAGCATCCCGTATGTGCCTGTCTCTAATGAACGTTTGGTCAACTCTTGACGAGTCTAAATCGATTTTACCATCGACTCTATCTATTCTTTGTGGTTGCTGTTCTCTGTTTGCCACCCTACAAAAAAATATGGCTGGGTCAATCCGCCATATTTAGTGAACTAAATATACCCTATAATCTAATCTAATTGCAATAACCCAAAACTCATTTCAAGGTTGATCCTTGTTTTTAAGAATTAACCTTTTTGACCACTTACGGCCAGTTTCCTGTCTATTTTCTTCTCACTTTCCCGTCTTGCCAATGCATAATCTTTGAAATCCACAAACTTCAAAATATTGACTAATGCCGGATGGATTTTTTCAACAGCTTTTATTTTTAAGTGTTCAATAACTCTGTAATCCGGATGCCCCTGCGGCCCGGTTCTCAATTCCGTTTCCCATCCAAGTTCGCGCAAGTTTTCCCATTGATACCAGCGAACCAAATTGCCATTCAAAACTACATACTGACTCGCATCAGGGAACTTTTTGGATATTTTTTTGTAAAACTTATCAATCTTGCCTATTGCCGCCAAATATGACTTTTGTAGTTTGGCAGAAACCAAATCTACAGGAGTGTCAAAACCTAATTCTGTTGTAAATCTTTGCCTTTCCTGCGTTAACATTCTGTGCCTGTGCAAATCTCGATAAGCGCCAACATTTGCAACAATGTCGAATTTATAGTACGTGTTTTCAAAAGCACGCACTAACCTATGCTGGCGAACTTCACGCCTGATAACTGCCTTTTTCAAAATCTCCACCTTTGTCTTTTGCGGCATCAAATTAACTACCTCTTTAATTTTTGAAAATGGCAGCTTAGAATATTTAAACAAAATACTGGTAACAATCTTATTTTCCGCATCATTGTCCCATTCAACCAACTCAACCGGCTGATATAAGGATGCGAGCCTATTAAGGGACGGGCTCTGATCCAGATACTTTTCTGACATTTTCTCTAAATCTTCTTCCGTATCTCTCACAAACTTTTGATAAATTTTGCCTCGCGGCGAAGTCGGCCTGTCAACCATCGAAGGAATGACTTTCAAAAGTTCTGTTTGCGCTTGTTTTGCCAAATCACGAATTTCCCAAAGCGGCGAAGCCAAACATTTTGTAATCACATACTCAAATGCTTGCCCAACTCCAAAAAAACCAACGTTTGTCAAAACTGCCAATGGCAAATATGCTCGCAATACGTCACAAGCCTTCGCCTTTATCGTTTCTCGGTATGCCCGATCAGTTTGCTCTTTTTCCTGCTTAAATTTTTTCCGCAGATATCGGCTCAATGGCTCCATAGAATCTGAATAATTTCGAAATAACATATTCATAAGTCTTAAATACTCCGTACCGTGTGCAGATTTGGCAATATCCGGGTCTACAAAATACAAATACCGCCCGCCAACTTTTTCGCTGAAAGTAACATAGCGAGTCGACTTTTCCAAAGGCGCAAAACCAATTCTAAAATCTTCCAAAACTTTGGTGGCAACCTGCGAAATGTTTTCAAAGAAAATATGCGCGCCGGCCATTTGCGCAATCGAATCGTCTCCGTATGCTGCAAGCCATCTGGCAAAAAAATCACGTGCGCGGCGACTATTAACCACTGCTTCCCAACCTCCATGATTGTGCAAGTAATCGACAAAAGAAACCAATTCTGCTTTCATAACCTCTGCCTCTTTTGTTTTTTTTTCGTTTGCATTATCCAAATTTGGTTCTAAAATCGGCTTTATGTACTCATCATAAAAAAGCCGCCTAACACCCTTTGTCGATCGGCTATAACGAGATGCAAGAGCTCCTAAAATCTCAGAAGGTAAATATTTTGCCGCAAAAACGTGTTTATCTAAATTAGTAAAAAAGGGTTGAATAAAATACGCTTCTTCTTTTGTAAATTTTTCAACGGGAATATTATTCATTAATATACTTTTTCTTCTTCAAAATCTCCAAAACTTCTTGGTGAATTTCATCTTTCGCCTTTGTCCCATTTAAAACAATCATCCCAAATCCCTTTGCCATTTTTAAATAATTATTTCTCACCTTCGCGAGCATTATTTCCTTTTCATATAGTTCTTTGGCTATCCTAGAACTATCTATTCTTCCAACCGCAATCTTTGCAGGCATATCTATTAGCAAAATTAGGTCTGGAAAACAAAATTTTGCGCTAAGTTGCCTTAACCACTTCGGGTCTAAATTCAGTTCGCCGTATGCATAAGTTGAAAAAAAATATCTATCCGCTAAAACTGTAATACCTTTTTTTAAAGATGGCAAAATTAACTTTTCCAAATGATCTGCTCGATCGGCACTATACATTAGCTGCAATGTATCCCAGGAAAACTTGAGTTGATACTTTAGCGCTTTTCGAATGAGTTTCCCAATCGGCCCTTCTGTTGGTTCGTAAGTTTCGATAAAGCGAACTTTTTTGCTTTTGAGATATTTACCGAAAAGCTTCATTTGGCTTGTCTTGCCAGATCCATCTATTCCTTCAAAAACAATAAACCTACCCCTTTTAACTTTAGTGTCCTGGGCTTCACCTTTTTGCATTTTTGTCTGCCTTATATACAACTGCCTCTTTCGATCCATGATATCTACCCGTCTCCAAATAAGATTTGCGCACCGGAAATGCTAATTTTTCAAAAGTAAAGGCACAAATTGCCATGCCACAATAAAGAATTGCCGGCTTTGGCCCCAAATTACCAAGCTCTAAAACCGGCGCGCCGTTCCAACCAGGATCAAAACGCGCAGCCGTAGAGTGTACCAGAATACCTAACCTCGCCATCGAACTTTTCCCCTCTAACCTTCCAATAATATCGTTTGGCAGCGTCAAAACTTCCTGCGTTGACGCAATTGCAAAAGCACCAGGCTCCATAATAAACGGATCACCATCGCGAAGATCAACAATCTCCATTGCATCGTCAGATAAACCTCGTTTTGTATCAACAAATCTGTAAGTTCCTGCCCTAAACAACCTAATTCTTTGCCCTAAATGAAAATCCATAGAAACCTGGGCTACATTTTGTTTCCAATCTCGCGCAAGCGGAGAAATCTTAATAATTTGTTTTTGAATGTATTCCTCTATCATCCAATCCGGCAAAATACCGCTAATCTTTACGAGATCCATCCTCGTCCTCGTTTTTCTCGAGGACAAACCTCCGGATGAAAGATTTACTCTAGCCGCTTTTGCCGTCTTAGCCTTAGCCACCTTCTTGACCTTTGATACGTGTAATACTTTTGTTACTTTTGATACTTTCTTTTTCATTTTTTCCCCGTTGACCCAAACCCACCACGATTTGGATTCCCAAGCTTATCTACAACCTTAATTTTGACTTTTTCATAATGCAGCAAAACAATCTGTCCAACTCTTTCACCTTTTTTAATCGTCACTTTTTTATTTGTGAAGTTCAAAAGTGCCAGCATATATTCATCATCATCTCCATGATAATCTTCATCACCAACCCCAATTCCATTAGCAAGCATCACTCCGTATTTATGAGTTGAACCACGGGCAACAACCATCGCAAAAGTTCCCTTTGGAATTTCCATAGCAACGTTAGCTGGAGCAAGAACAACCTGACGCGAGCCAACTGTAACTGTTTTTCGCAGATACAGATCAAAACCAGCAGCTCCTTTACTTTTATATTCAGGAGTAGGCAAGCTTTTATCAAAAATCTTTATCTTTAAAGTTTTAACAGCTGGCATCAAAATTTGGGTGGACAGAAGTAACTATTCGAGTATATACAAGAACTCCTTATTTGTCACTAACTTGCTCATCTTCTGTATCCTCTTTCCCTACCACGTTTGATGACTTTGACTCGTGTGATACTTTTTCCCCTTCTCTTTTCGGCAAATCCGGTTTTGTCCAGCTAGCAAACGTACACTTTGGATAATTTACGCATCCCCAAAAACTTTTCCCCCGTTTTGTTCGTTTAACAACCACATTACCACCATCTAGTGGACAAACTAATCCGGATTCCTCAACCAATGGCTTGGTATTTTTGCATTCCGGAAATCCGCTACATGCCAAAAACTTTCCAAATTTGCCGTAGCGCACAACCATCGACTTGCCGCATTTTTCGCAAATCGCATCAGTTGTTTCTACTTCCACCTTCATTTTGTCTGCCTCTTCCGTTACTTTTAAAACCTGTTTTTCAAAAGGGTCCCAAAATGTCTTCATCACATCCCGCCAATCTTCTTCACCTGCGGCAACTTTATCTAGATCATTTTCCATTTTTGCCGTAAACTTTAAATCCACAATATTTGGGAAGTATTTGACCAGAAAATCCACAGACGTTTTACCAACTGGAGTCGGTGCAATTTTCTTGCCTTCCATTTTTTCTATATAGAGCCTGTCGTACAAAGTGGAAATTGTCGGCGCATAAGTAGATGGCCTGCCGATTTCGTTTTTTTCCAAATCACGAATTAATGTCGCCTCACTGTATCTTGGCGGCGGTTCTGTGAATTTTTGCTGTGGGCTGATTTTTTGCTTTGCCAAATCCTCACCATTTTGCAAATTCGGCATTAACTGCTCTTTTATCGGCAGCTTGTCGTAAACTTTGTACCAGCCGTCGAATTTAACCTGCTGACCATTTGCCCGCAATCCATAAACCTCCACCCCATTTGCTTCTATATCAATTGCAGTCTCTGCAACAATTGCCTCTGCCATTTGGCAAACAACCATTCGCTTCCAAATTAAATCGTAAAGTCTCTCCTCATCTCCGCTAACTATTCCAACAACTGTCCTTAAATTTATATTTGTCGGTCGAATTGCCTCGTGCGCTTCTTGAGCCAACTTAGACTGAGCTTTATATTTTCTGGCAGCTGGCGGAATATAATTTTTCCCAAATTCGTTTTCTATAAACTGCCTGGTCTGGACAACTGCAGGAGCAGACAAATTGACAGAATCTGTTCGCATGTAAGTAATCAGTCCTTGTTCGTAAAGGTTCTGCGCCGCGCGCATTGTCCGCTTTGGAACATATCCCAAACGGTTTGCCGCGGTTTGCTGCAGGGTCGAAGTTGTAAATGGCGGATTAGGATATTTTTTAGCGTCGTGCGTTGCAACACCAACCACTTTATATTTTGCAGTTTCTAAATCCGCAACAATCTTGTCAACGTGCTCCTTATTCTTAATCTCGACCTTACCCTGCCTAACCTTTTGAAGTGCTGCCGTAAAAACTTTACCCTTTGACTCTTCCCTCTGACCCTCAAGCTCCACCTCCACCACCCAATACTCGTCACTCTTGAAAGCCTCAATTTCCCGCTCGCGATCGACTATCAAACGCAATGCAACAGACTGCACACGTCCCGCAGACAACTTACTTTTTACTTTCTTCCACAAAAGCGGCGAAAGCTTGTAGCCGACAAGTCTGTCCAAAACTCTCCTTGCAACTTGTGCAGAAACCAAATCGTCAAATATCTTTCTGGGATGTTTGAATGCGTCCAAAACCGCATCTTTGGTTATTTCATGGAACACAACCCTTTCATAATCAAAACGTTTTGCAGATTTGCGCTTTGTCTTAATAACCTCCAATAGATTCCAGGCAATTGCCTCTCCTTCGCGATCAGGGTCGGTCGCCAGATATATTTTTTCAACATCTTCTGTCGATTTAACCAGTAAATTTACGGCTTTTATTTTTTCCTTAGGAATCACATATTTGGGTTCAAAATCATGTTCAACATCCACGCCAAATTCACCACGCGGCAAATCACGCATATGCCCCATCGAAGCCGTAATAATATAATTATTGCCCAAGTATTGGGTTAAGGTTCTTGCTTTCGTTGGCGACTCCACTATGACCAAATTTTTCATCGTCTAAGCACCATTTCTAACACGCCCCACCTTAATCTGTAAAGCAAACGCTCTTAAATTGTAGTAAAATTTCAAAGATGGCAGACATAAGCGACTTTAATAAACTTGCGATAAAAATCGGCACAATTCGCAAAGCGGAGAAAGTTGAAGGCTCCTCTAAACTTTTGAAGCTCGACATCGACCTTGGCCACGAACGTCGCCAAATCCTAGCCGGCATTGGCGAAAAATATGATCCCAAAGATTTAAAAGGCAAACAAATTCCCGTGCTTGCTAACATGGAACCCAAAACGCTCATGGGTTTAGAGTCAAACGGCATGATTTTGGCTGCAGATATTAATGGTGAGCCGGTTCTTCTGCACCCAGAAGTTAAAGTCGCAAACGGAAGCGCGGTAAGATAATGGCAAACGACCCAACCCTTTGGCAAAACGAATACAGACAGCGCGGCATTCCTTCTTCTTTTTTGGCAACCCACTCAGGAATTCTCGATCTACTCTACGACTATTTAAAAGAGCAAAAAATAACGTTAATCGACAAAACCGCCGCAGACCTTGGCTGTGGCCGCGGCCGCAATACTTTTTCGCTCATTAACCACGGCGCCAAAAAAGTTTACGCCATCGATTTTGTCCCAGCTGTAATAAATGCTATCAATACAGAAGCGCGGCTCAAAGGCCTAACCAATAAAATTGTCGCGCTTTGCAGCGATTTAACCAAACCCTGGCCAATTCCCGATAAGTCTCTAGACGTGGCTTTAGACATTTTCTGTTTTAAACACCAAACAGACGAAACAAAACAACAGTTTTACAAATCGGAATTAAACAGCAAACTAAAACCTGGAGGACTCCTATTAATCGATCTGGCAGCTGCAGATGATGGATATTATGGCGCTTTAGATAAAGTTGAAATTAAAAACGACGTTTTCAAAATTACCGATCCAAACACACAAGTCACATCTCTTCTTTTCACTAAAGAAAGCCTACTGCGCGAATTCCGAAATTTCGACGTAATAAGTTTTCAAAACGACAAAAAAGAAGGCGATATGCACGGCCAAACTTATCTGCGCTCAACCTTGAAGTTTTTACTAAAGAAAACCTAATTCCAACATATATCCCTCATCAAAACTTTTCTTTTTTCTCGCAAGAAAAACCTTGTCGCCAGAAATAAAATAACAAACAGTAGCAGACTCTTCGGGAACAACTTCGTTTTCTATTCTTGCTGACATATAGAGTGGAAAAATAAGCAGTTTTTTAAACTTTGTCAAACATGTTTGCCTCTAATTTTGTTCTTTGAGCGATAAACTTTGTCGCTTTTTTTGCTTGAGATTTGCGGAATGCTAAAGTTGTCGATCCATTATGAGATTTTAGTTCTTTGATCAAATCGCTAATGCTTTTCTTATCAAAAGCCAGTGTCACATTTTTATAATTTTTAATCGCCGAACGAATTAAAGACTGCCCGCCAATGTCCATACTCTCCGGAAATATTTTTGGGTCTGGCGCGTATAGGTCAACTACAACCAAATCAATCGCCTCCAGCTTTTCTTTTTTAAGATGTCGGGCATGATCAGACTTCCTAGAATCTGCCAAAATCCGCACAAAGTTTGTTCTATCCAGGCTTTTTACCCGACCGCCATAATCAAACCCACGAATAACGGATTTGCCCCAAAAGCCTTTGGATTTAACATAGCGAATTGTACCTTCGGTACCCCAAAAACGGATTTGCCTTATTTCAAAATCGGTTCTTGAATCGGAAGTACCGCCCTTATCAGTTTGTCGATCCAACACCTCCAGCAGCCCATTCAGCACACTCTTTTCAAACACCGCCGCAAAAATATTTTTAACTTTTATTTGATTCATTTATACTATAATCTTTGTAGTGGCTAATAAAAAAACAAGGAGATACTTAATTACCATATATTCACTCTTACTTTATAATAATTATCATTTCAATCTTATTCTTAATAGGTGTATTTTATTATTTATATGTTTGGACACATTTAGGAATAAACGATGCTTAATGCTTAAAATGCCTTACCCCAGTAAACACCATCGTAATTCCTCTTTTTTGAGCCTCGGCAATAACTTTATCATCGTTTATTGAACCACCCGGCTGTATAATCACAGAAATCCCAGCTTTTGCCGCCAGTTTAACATTGTCTGGAAACGGAAAAAACGCATCGCTTGCCATAACCGCCCCTTTGGTTTTCCCTCTTGCTTGTTTTGTCGCCAGATTAACTGAGTTAACTCGATTCGGCTGACCGGTACCCATCCCCAACATCACTTCGTCTTTTGCCAAAACAATCGCATTACTTTTTACATGTTTGCAAACTTTCCACGCAAATTCCAAATCGCGATATATTTTCTCGTTTGGTTTTTTACCACTTCTCACTTCCCACTTTGACTTTGACTCCTTAATATTATCCCCCGTCTGCACCAAATACCCATTAAAAGCCCTAGTATATTCCAAAAGTTTTGGCGGTTTTTCTGCTCTAACCACGCGCATTTTCGCACTGCGTTTTTTTAATCTTTCCAAAATTTTGGCAGAATATTTAGGCGCAATCATCAACTCAAAAAACATTCCCCGCATCGCCTCTATCATTTCCAGTGTCGGCTCGCGGTTTATAGCCACTATTCCGCCAAATGCACTAACAGGATCTGCTTCATGTGCCAGCTTAAACGCCTCGATCAAATCGTTGCGACTTGCTATGCCGCTTGGGTTTGCGTGCTTAATAATCGCAACAGTTGGGGATTTAAAATCGCAAACCAGATGCCATGCATGGTTAGCGTCTGCAATATTATTATGTGAAAGTTCAATTCCCCACATCTGTTTAAAACCAGATCCTTTTGTTCTGTCCACGTAAAACGCACTTTGCTGATGCGGATTTTCTCCATACCTTAGATCTTTAAACTTTTTTAAATCAACTTTTAAATCCCTTGGTAGCTTTTTCATAATCACTCCAATGTTGATCCTTGTTTTTAAGGATCAACATTGTTCTATTTAACATCTAAAATCTATTTCCTATTTGCAACCCACCAATCCATAATCTCGCGGGCAACCGGTGCAGAAACCACCGAGCCTTGCCCTCCGTCTTCAATTAAAACCGTCACGACAATCGGGTTTTTAAAACTTTCCGAATATACCGTAAACCACGCGTTCGGATTACCCTCGGCTTTTTCTGCTGTTCCCGTTTTACAGGCAACTTTGTAGGGCACGTCAAAAAACGGAAACGCAGTTCCCCCTTTTTGGCAAGCTTGTTCCATACCTGATTGGAGCAGATTCAAATCCTTTTCACTGACCAAATTTTGTCCGTCAATTTTGCTTTCAAATTTTGTCTCGCCAAAACCACCTCCTGAGCCGATTTTAGAAACCAAATAAGGCTTCGTCAAGCGACCGGACGCCACAAACGAAGTCACGCGGGCAACTTGTATGGGCGTTGTCAGTAAAAATCCCTGGCCAATCGCCATATGCAAAGTATCTCCCGTAAACCATTGCTCATTGAGCGCTGATTTTTTCCAGACGTCGTCCGGTACCAATCCAAAAGTCTCAGCGGGCAAATCAATCCCCGTTTTCTGCCCGTAACCCAGCTTAACAGCCATTTTATGAATAGGCTCAAGCCCTATCTTTTCACCAACCCTAAAGAAAAATATATCGTTCGACCTGGCAATTGCCCGCACTATTTTTATTACTCCATCCGTCTGCCCGTACTCTAAAAAAAACCAATTGGCAAATTTTGCTCCTCCCAATTCAAACTGACCAGCATCTTCAAATTCGGTATTGGCATCAATCTGCCCAGATTCAAGACCCGCAAGCGCTGTTACAATCTTAAAAACCGACCCAGGCGGATATGTTCCGCTCACTACCCGATTTAAAAATGGTTTATCCAAATCGCTGACCGAACGTCCAATATCTTCTCCATTGTAAGAAGGCAGTGAAACCAAAGATAAAACTTCACCGGTTACTGGGTTTTGCACTATTAATGCACCTCTTCGCACTCCAACTTTTTCTGCTGCCGCCTTTAAAGATTGATAGGCTACCTTTTGCAGTTGTGCATCCAAAGATAGATAGATATCTCGACCTTTTTGTGAATCTACACTGCCCAAAACCGAGATCTTTTTCCCTTCCGCATCTACCTCAATCAACTTATTACCAGCCTTGCCTTGCAAAAAATCATCATAAGTTGCCTCTATGCCGACTCGACCAACCTTAGCCTGTGGATCCAAATTTTTATTGGCAGTCAGATCTTCTTGCGTTACTGCACTCGTATAGCCAACAACATGACTTTCCGCTTCAGCGAGGGGATAAGTCCTTACAACATCAACAGAAATTTTCCCCAAACTACCTTCGAAATTCTCGCTGGCCATTCCTAACTTTTCCAGATCTTTTGCTTGCTCTGTAGTTATCTCTTTTTCAACATTTCCCTTTTTTAGCTTATATACGTATTTTGAATCGGCAAGAATCGCACCGTTTCTGTCCAATATTCTGCCCCGAGACGCCTCCAACCGCAAAAGCTGAATTCTATTGTTTTCCGCAATCTGCCTGTTTTTTTCGCCGTCAACGATAGTCAGCAAAAAGAGTCTACCCAAAAAAACTGTCAGAACAATAAAAATAACTAAATAAAAAAAATAGAAAGAAGACTGACTAATGGAGTCACCGGAATTGCCCTCCCCCAACTCGTCTAAGGCGCCTGGCTGTAACCTTCGTCTTTTAGAACTCAATGAAAAAATACTCGATTCCAAACCGAAAATCCACGTGTCTTTTTTTTTCATCTCGCTAGAACTTATCTATTTTAACGCGCTCCAATAGATTTTTGTCCGCTAACACCTTGGCACAGCCCAAAACCACACAAGAAAGTGCATCCTCTGCAACTGTCACCGGCATTTTTGTCTCCTGGGAAATTAATTTTGCCAGGCCCCAAATTGCCGAACCTCCACCACAAATCGTAATACCCCGCTCTGCAATATCACTGGAAAGCTCCGGCGGCGCATCTTCAATCGTGTCTTTGATTGCTTCAACAATAGTATTGATAGACCCAAGCAATGCTTCCCGAATCTGGGTTGAGGTAATTTTTATCGATTTGGGCAAGCCTTTTTCCAAATCCCGCCCGCGGATTATTGTCTCTTTTTCAACCGGCTGCGGATAGGCACTTCCCAAAAGAATTTTTATTTGCTCGGCCGATCTTTCACCAATTGCCAGCGAATGTCTTGTCCTTATGTAATTGATGATATCGTGGTCTAGTTTGTCGCCGCCAATCTTTAGTGATTTACCAACCACTATTCCACCCAAAGAAATTATGGCAATTTCGCAAGTTCCGCCACCGATGTCTACAATCATTGATCCAACCGGTTCATAAACCGGCAAACCAGCCCCGATTGCCGCAACCATCGGCTCCTCGACCAGATACGCTTCGCGCGCACCACAAAAACGTGCAACGTCCAAAAGCGCCCTGCGTTCAACTTCCGAAATTTGTGAAGGCACGCCGATTACAATCCTCGGTCTAGGTAAAAAAATCTTCGATCCCCAAGTTTTGTGGATTTTATTAACGAATGTTGAAAGCATCGCCAAAGTTGTGTCAAAATCCGAAATTACCCCGTCTTTCAAAGGCCTGACAGTTTCAATATTGGCCGGTGTTTTACCGATCATCTTCTTGGCATCACTGCCAATTGCAAAAACTTTTTTGCTTTTTTTGTGGAGCGAAACTATCGAGGGCTCGGAAATTACGATTCCTTTTCCGGCAACATAAACTAAAGTGTTGGCAGTTCCAAGGTCAACTCCCAAATCTTCAGAAAATCGGCCTAAAATATGGTCAAAAACGGGGATCATAAACCGCACAAAGTATACATCAGATGGCTACGATTGAGAAGACTAAATTTTGGCTGAACAATGTCAATTGCCAAAGAACTGACTGCCTGTTAACATCTAAACATGCAAACTTCACCGAAAATCCTCAACAAAATAATTTGGCTAGCATACTTGGCCCTGGCAACAATTACTCCCCTGATTTTCTCAACCCAAAACAGCGAAGTTTTTGAAGTTCCCAAAATGCTTTTTGTCTACTTTGGCGCAACCGTTATTGTATTTGCCACAATTTTAAAATTTATTACAGATTCCAAAATCACAATTCCCAAAAATAAAGTTTTTTCAGCCTTCTTAATTTTCTTAACCATCCAAACCATCTCAACCCTAATTTCAATTGATAAATTCACCAGCGTTTTTGGTTATCCTACTCGCCTGAACGGTGGCCTGCTTTCGCAATTTGCCTACCTTATTATTTTTACCGGAGCACTAATTAACATTTCAAGCGACAACGCCAAAAAACTTATTGTGGCCTCTGTAATCTCTGCTTTTACAGTCGCACTTTGGGGTATTCCATCGCACTTCAATCTCGACCCGACCTGTCTGGTTTTAACCCACAAACTTACATCTGCCTGTTGGCAAATAGACTTTAATCCGATCTTGCGAATTTTCTCAACACTAGGCCAGCCAAATTGGCTTGCTTCTTATTTAGTTTTAATTCTGCCTTTTTCCATTGCCCTTTTTCTAACTTACAAAAAAGCCACACCTAGATTCTTTTTTCTAATAGTTACAATTTGTCTATTTTTAGCATTTATTTTTACTAATTCCCGCTCCGGAATTTTTGGCCTTGTTGTCTCATTTCTGGTTTTTGTCGCACTTTTAGGCACTAAACTTATAAGAACACATATTAAAATTCTAATATCTGCCTTTGCAATATTGATCTTCTTATCTTTGTTTTTCGGCAAAAGCCTGTTTAGTCGCTTTAGTGAAATATTCACATCTAATGGATCGGGGCCAACAGAATCATCTTCTATCCGCATCACTGTCTGGCAAGGTGCAATAAAAGCTTTCAAAAACTGGCCAATTCTTGGCTCCGGCCCTGAAACATTTGCCTACTCTTACTACAAATTCCGTCCGCTTGCCCATAACCAAACAACAGAATGGAATTTTTACTACAACAAAGCCCACAACGAATTCTTAAATTACCTGGCAAACACCGGCGCCATCGGTATAATTTCTTATCTAATTTTGATCTTAACTGCTGTCTTTTCGCTTTTTACAATCAGCACTTCAAAAAACCTAAACACCGCGCTTGTTGCAAAAGCAGGAATTGCCGCAATAACAGGATATCTAACCACAATCTTTTTTGGTTTTTCTACAGTCACGTCTTCCCTTTTTATGTTTCTCCTACTCGCACTGATTTTGAAAATAACAAACACGAATCGCGATTTCAAAACCATAAAAATCACCTTCCTAAACAAAGCATCCAATAAAATAACGCAGGGCACAATTTTATTAGTCGCACTCTTTGCCATAATTACTGTTTTTCAGCTTTATTTTGCAGATGTAAGTTTCGCACGAGCCAAAAGCACAAGTAATCTTTCCAAACAGTTAATTTCCTACAACAATGCAATCTCTATATATCCTGCCAAAAATCCATTCTACCTGGGTGAATTTGCCTACCAGCTTTCTGCCTCCGGAACCCAAAACAAAGACCTACTACAAAAAGCGGCAGCTAGTGCCGATCTTGCAGCCAAACTGGCACCAAACAATTTATTAGTTCTTCGCAATGTTGCAAACAGCTACTCGCAGCTTTCGGATTTTGATAAATCATACGGCCAAAAATCGCTGGATCTAACTTCACATTTAATTGACCTTGCGCCGACAGATCCGCAATCATACCTAAACTTAGCCAAAATTCAATTAACCCAGAATATGGATAAAGCGGCTATCAAATCCACACAAAAAGCACTGGAATTAAGAAAAGATTACCCAGAAGCGCAAACGCTACTTGATCAACTTAATTCAAGCGAATACAATAAAAACACCGCTGCCCCCCAAAACTAATGGCAAACTTATCGAAAGTCGATCACCAAATCACCGCTCTCATCAAAGCCGAAGATCAGCGCCAGCACGATGTCCTGGAAATGATTCCTTCCGAAAACTATACTTCGCGCGCTGTCATGGAAGCTTTGGGTTCGTCTCTAACCAATAAATACTCTGAGGGTTACCCTAAGCGTCGCTATTATCAAGGCAATAAAATTGCAGACGAGGTTGAAAGTTTGGCGCAAGACAGAGCCCAAAAACTTTTTGGCGTTCCCTATGTCAATGTTCAACCACTTTCCGGCTCTCCTGCAAACGCCGCAGTCTACATGGCAACTCTCGCAAACTATGACAAAATAATGGGCCTTTCTCTGGCATTTGGCGGCCATTTAACCCACGGTGTACCCTTAACATTTTCCAGCCGCTTTTTTACATCGACCCAATACGAATTAGGAAAAGATTGTCTTTTAGACTTCGCGGCAATTGAAAAGCAAGCAATGCGCGAAAAACCAAAAATAATAGTTTGCGGATTCACCGCATATCCGAGAATTATAGATTTTAAAAAGTTTGCAGCCATTGCAGATAAAGTCGGTGCATATCTTCTTGCCGACATTTCTCACATCACCGGCCTGATTGTTGCTGGCGTTCATCCGTCTCCAGTTCCTTACGCTCACATCGTAACAACTACAACCCATAAAACATTGCGCGGTCCGCGCGGCGCCATGATTATGGTAACTGCAAAGGGTTTAAAAAAAGATCCGGATCTAGGCCGCAAAATCGACAGCGCCATAATCCCCGGTCTTCAGGGTGGACCACACGATAACCAAACTGCCGCAATTGCAGTTTGCCTAAAAGAAGCAGCAACTCCTGCCTTCAAAAAATACGGCGCACAAATTGTTAAAAATGCCAAGACTCTCGCCTCCTTCCTCTCCGACTTTGACTTTGACTTAGTTTCCGGCGGAACAGATAATCACCTAATTTTAATTGATCTTCGCAATAAAAAAGTAAACGGTGCAGTCGCGGCACTCGCATTGGAAATTGCAAACATAGTCGTGAACAAAAACGGCGTGCCGTTTGACACCATGCCGCCATTTTATCCTTCGGGCATTCGTCTCGGCACTCCGGCGATCACAACTCGCGGTATGAAAGAGGCGGAAATGAAAAAGATTGCCGCCTGGTTTGACCGCGCAATCAAATCAATCGATAAAATCGAACTGCCAAAGGATAAAGAAAAACGCACCGAAGTCTTCAAAAAATTCAAAGCAGAAGTCTACAAAAACAAAAAACTCCAGAAAATTGCCGAAGAAGTGAAGTCTTTGACAAACCATTTCCCAACGCCATAAACCACCCAAGTAATATATAATTTCCAATATGGCACAAATTTTAGACGGCAAAATTGTCCGCGACAAAATTGCAGAAAATCTAAAATCTACAATCTATGATCTATCATCTAAACCCCAACTAGTAATTATCCAAATTGGCGATCTTCCAGAATCTAACGCTTACATTAACCAGAAAATAAAATTCGGTGAAAGAATTGGCGCCATAGTCGAGCTAAAAAAAATCCCTGCAGATGTTACTCAAAAAGATCTAGAATCTTTAATCTACAGTCTAAATTCCGACTCCTCTGTCCATGGAATCATCATCCAAATGCCGATTCCCCAAAATCTCGACCGCGACAAACTAATCGACCTCATTGGCCCAAAAAAAGACGCCGACGGCCTAACATTAACTAACCAAAAACTTTTAGAAGAAAACAGCCCAGATGCAATTATTCCTGCAACCGCAAAAGGCGTAATCACAATCCTCAATTATTACAAAATTCCGATTAAGAATAAAAAAGTTACTGTCGTCGGCCGCTCCAAACTTGTCGGTGCACCACTGGCCACTCTGTTTAGAAACATTGGCGCTCAAGTTACAGTTTGTCATTCGCAAACTTTAGACTTAAAGGCAGAAACAAAAAACGCCGATATTATTATTGTAGCGGTCGGAAAACCTAATTTAATAACCAAAGATCATGTTTCGCCAGGACAAACAATCATCGATGTAGGGATTAATGTATTAGAAGCATCCAAGGACAAGGTTAATCCATCAGCTTCAAGGATCAACCTTGAAGCTGAAAGGAAACTGACTGGCGATGTAAACTTCAAAGAAATCGAACCAATCGTCGCCGCGATTACCCCAGTCCCCGGCGGCATCGGCCCTATGACCGTCGCCTCTTTATTCGAAAATCTCCTCCAAGCTTACGAAAAGCAAGCTAGTTAATAGATTCTGAGTCCAGTCCAGGATAACGTAGAGAAGTTTTCTATCTACAACCTATCATCTCTTTCTGTGACTATTATAGGCACAGAAATATGAGAGCGTTAGCTGCTGATATAATCTACCTGCTATGTACGCAGAAGTTGTTGTATTGACCTATCAGGCCCCGGATATTAGTTCCTTTGCATACGAAGTTCCCAAGGAATTAGAAAAAGAAATTAAAATAGGCCAGCTCGTCGAAGTACCGTTTGGAAAGCGAAATCCCATGGGAATCGTCATCAACTTGCACAAGGTTGATCCTTCGCATACAAGGATCAACCTTAAAAAAATCAGGCCTGTCTCGTCTGTTCTTTTGCAGAATCCCATTCTTCTTACATACCAAATTGAAATCCTAAAATGGACATCAGCTTACTACATAGCGCCACTAGTCAATTGCTTGGAAGCAATTTTACCACCGCTTAACGCAAAGCAAATTAAAGTATCAACATTCAACAAGGTTGATCCTTATCCGCACCAAACACTCGGTCAATTTCTTATACTCGTCCCGTCTCTCAACCGCATCCCCGAAACTTTGGCAAAATTCCCAAAAGCCAAAAATTATGTCGTTTACCATAACGAACTTAAGCCATCAGAAAAATTCACCGCTTGGATGAAAATACTGTCAGGGAATGCCGATTACATCTTCGGTTCGCGCTCCGCAATCTTTACACCATGTCCAAAATTAAAAGAAATAATCATTTACGACGAACACGACAATGCTTATAAAGACGAACGCTCACCATATTTTGACACTCTCACAATCGCCCAAAAAATCTCCGAACTAACCCGCTCAAAATTATGGATCGTCGATCCGGCTCCAAGAATCACAACCTATTCCCAATTACCAAAGCAAATCAAAATCCAAAAATTCACACAAAAAGTCGAAGTCGTGGACATGCAAAAAGAAAGGCTTTCCAACAACAAATCTGCAATAAGTTTCGATCTTGAATCTAATCTTAATGAATTAAATAAAGGCGAAAACGCTCTTTTGTTTTTAAATAAAATTAAGGAGTCCGGCCATCTTTTTTGCAAAGCCTGCAAAACTTCTGTCTATTTAGAAAAACGAACAGACATTTGCCCGAACTGCAAGTCTAGCGACATTTTCTGGAATGAATTGAATGTAAATTCGTTAGCGGTGGAAGTAAAAAAAATGTTTCCAAAATCACAAATTAATTTGTTAACAGAAAATTCCAAATCATCAGTAGCCAGCAACCAGAGACCAGGAATCGATATTGGGACAGCCTTTGCGCTTTATGCTTCGCTTGGCAAAAAATACGATCTTGTCGCCCACATCCAAACCGATACTCTAATTAACCAAACCGATTTCACATCCGGCGAAAAATTATTTGCCCAAATCACAAGTCTTAAAAAACTTTTGAAACCCAACGGCAAATTAATTTTGCAAACTTACAACATGGAAAATTCAACAATAAACCTTGCCGCAAAAGACGATTACAAATCGTTTTTCGAAGAAGAACTCGCGCAAAGAAAAGCCCTGTCTTATCCCCCATATTCGCAACTGGTCAAACTAACCATTAAAGGCAAATCTGATGACAAGGTCAAAAAAGAAGCTGAACAAGTAGCCGCCAATCTACAATCTAAAATCTATAATCTAAAACCTACCCTCCTTGGTCCCTACCGTTCAATCTTTTGGCAAAAACAGACGGTCTATCATATAATTCTCAAGTACAAGCTGAATCTGGTCAATCTAAATTCGAAGGAAAAAGCCGTGCAGGAAATTGCAAAATTGATTGGCACTCGATCTTATAATTGGCAAATTACAGTCGATCCGCAAAGCATTTACTAATATGAACAAAAAAATTTTGACATTGCCGGACAACAGACTCCGCAATATTTCGGACGAAGTCGTTGCTTTCGACAGTGCAATAAATAATTTAATTACTGATTTAACCGATACCTTGGTTGCCCAAACAGATCCTGTTGGTCTGGGTCTTTCTGCTCCTCAGATTGGTGTTTTCAAAAGAGTTTTTGTTGCCCGTGTACGCAATAAAGTTAAAGCTTTTGTCAACCCTAAAATTCTGAAATTTTCCAAAAAAGAGATTAGCTTTCTTGAAGGCTGCTTTTCTGTACCGGATATTTACGGCCATGTTATACGGCCTGCAGAAATAGATCTGGAAAGCCAGGATAAGCACGGTAAACTGGCTAAAAACCACTACTCCGGAATTACGGGCCGCATTATCCAGCACGAAATAGATCATCTGGACGGCAAATTATTTATAGACCATGTCCACGACCAAAACGGTAAAGTTTTTGAAGTCAAAAAAGATAAAGCAGGGAAAGAACAATTTGTCGAAGTACCATTGGCCTAAAGGCCAGGTCATCAGGTATTCAGGAAATCTCCTTATCAGGTAAAATACTAATCATGAAGTCCCCTTCCGACAACCCACGCATTGCATTCTTTGGCACACCTAAAATCGCCGGTCAGATCTTAGAAAAATTAATAAACTCAAACTTTAAGCCACAGCTTGTCGTAACCGGCGCAGATATTGGTCAAGGCCGCGGCAAAAAACTCCAAACAACCCCTGTTAAAGAAATCGCCCAAAAAAACCATATCAAAACAATCGAACCCGATAATTTGTTAAATGTTAATTTCTTAAAAGAATTTAAAGCGTTTTCTCCAGACATTGTTATATTAGCTGCCTATGGAAAAATAGTACCAAACAAAGTTTTAAGTATCCCAAAATTCGGCTTCGTTAATATCCACCCATCACTTCTGCCAAAATACAGAGGTCCTTCCCCAATCATATCTGCAATTCTGGATGGTACAAAAGAGACAGGAGTCACAATCATGAAGTTGGACGAAGAATTAGATCACGGCCCGATACTAGCTCAAAAGAAAACTGAAATAGCCAATGATGACAATCATGACACACTAGCCGCAAAACTCGCTCTTGTCGGATCTGATTTGCTTTTGGCTACTTTACCAGGTTACTTACAAGGCTCAACCTCACCAAAACCCCAGCATCATCTAAATGCAACCTGGACCGAAAAGATCGAAAAACAAAATGGCCATATTGACCTTCTCAATCCTCCCGACCCTCAAACTCTTAACCGTATGATCCGCGCCTACTTTCCTTGGCCAACCGTTTGGTCAGAAATCAATGGGAAACGAATCAAATTTCTTCCTGAAAACAAAATCCAGCCAGAAGGAAAGCGCCCAATGACTATAAAAGAATTTCTAAACGGCTATCCAGAATTTAAAGATAAAATAGAAAATTTATTTAAACAGTAGATTGCGCTACTGCTATTTTTGGAGCTTTTTTGATTTCAACACTAGCGACTTCTTTAACTTTTGCTCCCATCTCTACCTTCACTTTCCGCAGACACTTCGTACAAAGTCTCATGGTTCGGCGAACTCCCCTATATGTAACTTTGGCACTATGAAGGTTAACCTTCCAAACTTTTCGTTTTTTGGTCGCCCTCATAGCCCAGCCTCCACCGTATTGGTGCGCTCCGGATTTCTGAATCATTGAACCTTTATGGCATACTGCACAAACTCGCATGTTAGATGCTAAAATATAACATATTCATAAACTCAAGATCAATTATGGCCAACGTACCGATTTATCCGCTTCTCTTCTTTTTACTTCTCTACAATCTATTGACAGGCCATATACCGTTTCTAGTCAGTATTTTCCTCGCTAACCCCTTGGTAGGTATTTCTACAATTTTAGGCCTGATTATTGGAATCAGCGTTCACGAAGCAGCCCATGCATTTGTGGCCTACAGACTTGGCGATCCAACTGCCCAGCTTGCGGGCAGACTAACTCTTAATCCTGCCGCTCACCTTGACCCAATCGGTACGTTTGCACTTCTTTTTATCGGTCTTGGCTGGGGCAAGCCTACCCCATTTGACCCATTTAATTTAAGAAATATCAAACGCGATTCAGCACTCATATCCGTCGCAGGCGCAGCTTCTAATTTCCTAATAGCTGGCCTTATCGCAGCCCCATATCTAATCGCCTTTTACACAAATTCACTAAGCGCCCAAATCAATAATATCTACACTTATTTAGTACCTGTCATATTTTTTAATTTAATTTTAGGCACTTTTAACCTAATTCCAATCGCACCTTTAGACGGCTTCAAGGTGTTGGCCGGACTTCTACCAAAAGATTGGTATTATGAATTTATTCAAACAGAAAAATACGGTATTTTTATTTTATTGATTTTCTTAATTACAGGCGCAATCAGCCGCATTATCTTCCCAATCGTTGCTTTTCTCTTTGGAATTCTAGTCCCTGGCTTTTCCTCTCCTTTTTAACTTAATCCCTAGCTTTTAACAACTAGAATCTATTTGACTCCCGTGGTATTATATAAATGTCCCACAGGACACCCTACATAGGTAGCACTTTAAAAGTTTTAGTCCATTTCTTCACCTTCAAGTATTTACTTGGAACTCCAAATTTCATCTTTATAACATGAAAGATGATGAGGACATCCACCTGAGGCAAACTGAAGAAACT
>OBEQ011018117.1_pt1 | contig 24446 bp, 24 predicted proteins | sample 1670901 | NCBI WGS metagenome assembly OBEQ01 (sample SAMEA104232315, study PRJEB22302) | groundwater metagenome | biome: forest; feature: aquifer; material: groundwater | place: USA | collected 2011-08-07 | depth 5.4 m | reverse complement strand
TGGCAACGTGAAAGTTTTCGGTGTAGATCAAGAGTCGCGTGATGCTGCTTTGTTAAGAATTCAGGAAATAACTGCTGAAGCTGAAGTTGGCAGAAATTATACCGGAAAAATTTCTCGGATCGTCGACTTTGGTGCTTTTGTAACAATCCTGCCTGGCAAGGATGGCTTATTGCATATTTCACAAATTGCTGAAGAGCGTGTGGAAAATGTGACTGACTATCTCTCTGAAGGCCAGGAAGTGACTGTCAAAGTATTAGATGTTGATGCTCGAGGCCGTATTAAATTATCGATGAAGGAAGCAAATAAGGGCGGTGGTTCAGCTGCAACCGACGAATAGTAGCTACCGTGTCATGATTTGATTGCATCAATAAAAAATACATAACAAATAAAAAGAGGGCTAGCCCTCTTTTTATTTGTCTATTTTATTCTTGAATTTATCTCTCTATCGCAAGCGCGACTCCCATCCCACCACCGATACATAACGTTGCTAGACCTTTGTGGACATCGCGACGAATCATTTCATGAATAAGTGTAACGAGAATACGACAGCCAGAAGCTCCCACGGGATGCCCGAGTGCAATTGCACCTCCATTAACATTTACAATATCAGTATTCCAACCCATTTCGCGATTGACTGCTATTGCTTGTGATGCGAAGGCTTCATTAGCTTCTATAAGGTCGAGGTCGCCGACCTGCCATCCTGCTCTGGCTAAACATTTTTTTGACGCAGGGATTGGGCCAGTTCCCATAATGCTGGGGTCTACACCCGCATTCGCATAAGCCTTAACAGTGGCTAAAATTTTTAAACCGAGTTGTTGGGCTTTTTCCGCACTACATATCATAACAGCTGCGGCACCATCATTAATTGTTGACGAATTTCCTGCTGTTACAGTGCCATCTTTTTTAAAAGCAGGACGTAATTTCGCAAGTGTTTCTGTGGTTGTATCGGCTCTAATTCCTTCATCGCTGTTAAATATGATTTCCTGCTTTTTTTGTTGAATTTTCACCGCTACTATTTCTTCTGCGAAACGATTTTCTTTTTGGGCAACCACAGCTTTTTGTTGTGACAGCGCGGCAAGTTCGTCCTGCTCTTCGCGACCAATACCATATTTTTCTGCGATGTTTTCGGCTGTGATACCCATGTGATAGTTACCAAAAACGTCAAGTAGACCATCGCGCAAGAGTGTATCTTTAAGTTCCCAGCTGCCCATCCGCTGACCCTCGCGAGAGTTTGGCAAAACATGCGGAGCAAGATCCATATTTTCCTGGCCACCAGCTATGATGATATCGGCATCGCCACAACGGATAGCTTGAATAGCCATATGTACTGACTTTAAGCCTGAACCGCACAATTTATTAATGGTCATTGAAGGCACTGTAAAGGGAATTCCTGCAGCGACAGCTGCTTGACGTGCTGGATTTTGTCCACAATCTGCAGTCAGTATTTGCCCCAAAATAACTTCATCGATCGACATGGGATCAACACCTGATTTGTCGAGCACTGATTTAATAACAGTAGCTCCTAGCACATGGGCAGGTGTTTTGGCTAGTACGCCACCGAATATACCGATCGCTGTTCGGCTGGCGGCAACTATAACGACATCTTTCATGAGGAAGGTCCTGAGTTATTAAGTTATGTGATAGGTTTTGAAAAACTATTAAATATTATATTACACCAGGTTGCCCACTGATGGATTGCTGGGCTCATCGGTCATGCACAAGAATTGTTGGTTGGCGTGCCAAATCACAAGATTAAGAGTAACACCAATAGCTCTTCAATCTCCGTCGACCTTTGTAACGGTATCCCTTGTTTCTAATCGTGTCACGCAAAAATAAGGAAATAAATCCTGTCATACCTATTTTAATGAGCGCCATCTTATGGCGCTCTTATTTTATCAGGGTTAGGAGTTTTCTCGATTTTCAATCAGGCCTTCTACGACTGCTGGATCGGCTAAGGTCGACGTATCGCCGAGATTGTCCAAATCATTTGCAGCTATCTTTCGCAGAATTCTACGCATAATTTTTCCAGATCGAGTTTTGGGTAGACCTGGTGCCCACTGGATAACGTCGGGTTTTGCAATAGAGCCTATTTCTTTTACAACAAGCGCAATGAGTTCGGCTTTTAGCGTGTCTGTTCCTGAGATTCCTGCCATTAGAGTGACATAACAGTAGATCCCCTGGCCCTTTATGCTATGCGGATGTCCTACAACAGCAGCTTCTGCGACGTCTTGATGGAGGACCAATGCACTCTCAACTTCGGCAGTCCCCATTCTGTGTCCTGAAACATTGATCACGTCATCCACTCTGCCGGTAATCCAGTAATAGCCATCGGCATCTCGGCGGGCACCATCGCCAGCAAAATAGTAGTTTTTAAATTGACTGAAATAAGTTTCGAAACAACGCTCGTGGTCTCCATAGACTGAACGAATCTGGCTTGGCCAAGAGTATTTCAAAACTAAACTACCTTCGGCCTCTCCTTCGAGTTCATTGCCTTTTTCATCCAAAAGTGCCGGAAGTACGCCAAAAAATGGCAGCGTGGCTGAGCCTGGTTTTAACGCAGTAGCTCCAGGCAATGGGGTAATCATAATTCCACCAGTTTCAGTCTGCCACCAAGTATCAACAATGGGGCAGCGCTCTTCACCGACAACGTGGTAATACCATTCCCATGCTTCTGGGTTGATCGGTTCTCCAACTGTGCCTAAAAGTTTGAGTGATGCGCGTGATGTTTTTGATACAAAGTCATTCCCTAGTCCCATCAATGCACGAATTGCAGTGGGTGCGGTGTAGAAGATATTAACCTTGTGTTTATCCACGATTTGCCAGCAGCGAGATGCATTGGGATAGGTCGGCACACCTTCAAACATTAGTGTGGTGGCGCCATTCGACAAAGGACCGTAAAGAATATAACTATGGCCTGTTATCCATCCGACATCTGCGGTACACCAGAAGATATCGCCATCATGATAATCGAATATATACTTGTGTGTAATACTCGCCATGAGTAGATAACCAGCCGTGGTGTGCATGACACCTTTTGGTTTTCCGGTAGAACCAGAAGTATAAAGAATAAAAAGTGGATCTTCCGCATCCATTGATTCAGGAGGGCAATTTGCTTCAACTGAAGAGATAGCTTCGTGATACCAAACGTCCCGTCCAGCATCCCATCCTATTTCGGCCCCAGTGCGTTTAACAGTAAGTACTGTGTGTACATTAGGGCAATTTTGCAGAGCTATATCCGTATTCTTTTTCAGAGGAACTGTTTTGCCGCCGCGAACACCTTCGTCAGCAGTGATGATAGTTCGACAATCCGAATCAAGTATCCTGTTCATCAGCGCCTCTGGAGAAAATCCGCCAAAGACAACAGAGTGAATTGCTCCTATGCGTGTACAGGCTAACATGACGTAAGCTGCTTCAGGGATCATTGGCATGTATATACAAACACGATCACCCTTTCTAACTCCGCGAGATTTAAGCGCGTTTGCGGCGCGGCAAACATGTTCGTGTAATTCTCTATAGGTTATTTTTTTATCATCCTTTGGGTCATCGCCTTCCCAGATAATGGCGACCTGATCAGCGCGCGTTTCAAGATGACGATCAATACAATTTACACTGACGTTGAGTTTGCCATTCATGAACCATTTTGCTTCAGCTTTAGCGAAATCAAATTCGTGAACATGTTCCCATTTTTTATCCCATGTCAAAAATTCTTCCGCTTGCTCAGCCCAAAACTTTTCCGGATTATCTACAGATTCCTTGTACATCTGCAGATACCTTGTCTTGTTAACGTACGCATTTTGCGCAAACTCGGTGGGTACAGGGTAGACTTTTATTTCGCTCATTAAGATAGTTCCTTCAAATAATCAGTCCCCTCAAACCGAACCATTTAAATGGAGCGTGTAAAGGTAGGTGATATTATTCCATATGGCTGTTTTGAGGATAAATTGCTGTTTGTCCCCGGTAAATTTTTGAGAGAGGATTAATAGTATTTTCTCAATTGATACACCGCAAGAGTTTCATTAAAACGATTGCTTAAGATAGATAGGATGGGATTAAGAGCGCATGGTTTTGCGCTAAGCACCCATGATGATCGGTGCTTAGAATGACTTTAAACGGTAGGATATTTAGGTTGGTTTGTGTAAGGTTATTTTATGGATGAGATAAAGACGATAATTTGTTAGGCCACTTGCACTGGAATAGCGTTGCTTGTGTGTTTGATGGAATTATCTCCATTAAGGTAAATCAGCGATGGCTTGAAAGTGATGAGTTCGGCCTGATTGAAAATGCCATATGCGCAGATAATCACTCGATCACCGACTGAAGCTTTGTGAGCTGCAGCGCCATTGACGGAAATTACTTTTGAACCATCTTCTGCTCGGATAGCGTAGGTGGTAAAACGATGTCCGCTGGTGATGTTGTATATTTGTATCTGCTCGTACTCCCGGATACCAGCTAGATCTAGCAGGCGGCCGTCGATGGCGCAGGAGCCTTCATAATCGAGCACCGAATGGGTAACACAAGCTTGGTGAAACTTGGCTTTTAACATGGTCGATTGCATGTTTTTGTCCCCCTATCTATTGGTTTGCTTAAAAAAGCTTCAAATGCCTACATTAATGCCTTTTATTGGCGGGTACTCATACAAAAGAGCTCGAGAGTATGCCCTAAACTTCATTTGTCAGCAACGTCAAGGTAACGTTATCTATTAACCTTGTGTTACCTAAATACGCAGCCACCAATATTACTAAATCATAATGGTAACACTGTCCAGGTGAAAGTGTTTTCGAGTCTCTAATACAAAAGTAATCAAGACGCATCCCTACTTCAACCAATGCCTGTTTAGCTTTTGCTTCGAGCTGGGCAAAGTTTCTCTCTCCATCTACTATAGCTTGCTTCACGTAAAGCAAATTCTTATATATTTCGGGCGCAATTAAACGTTCTGTCGCCGAAAGGTAGCCATTTCTTGAACTCAGTGCGAGACCATCTTCTGCTCTTATAATGGGTGCGCGGATTATTTCAACGGGTATACAAAGATCTGTGACCATCTGCTGTATAACGGCCAATTGCTGAAAATCCTTAACTCCAAAAATGGCGGTACTGGGCTGCACAATATTAAACAACTTGCAAACCACCGTAGCAACGCCTGTGAAATGCCCTGGTCGGCTTGCGCCACATAAAATATCAGACAAACAAGGTACCGATACTAAAGTTTGTGAGGACAAACCACCGGGATACATGTCCTCTGTCGAAGGGCAATACAGAAAGTCTGTATTAACACTTATAAGTTTTTGTTTATCTTCTTCTAATGTACGCGGATATTTGTCCAGGTCTTCATTTGCACCAAACTGCAGCGGGTTTACAAAGATGCTCACTACTACCAAGTCGCTTCGTTGTTTTGCCAGTTTAACTAATTCAACGTGGCCAGCGTGCAAATTGCCCATAGTGGGAACGTAGCCAATTTTCAGGCCTTTTAATTTGGCCTGCGATATGGCTATTTGTAATTCCTGTTTGTCATGGAAAACTTGCATTTGAGAGACTTTTTGAGAAATTTCTACCTAAGTTTTACGCCTTTTTAAAAGGCAGCGGGCGATGTTACCTGTACGCACGGAGGAGCACAACGTCGAGATAGCGTATAATTAATATGAACTGGGAATTAGATCACGTTATTAATGGAGGGAGGGAATATCGCAGGCCGCTATTTTTTGAATGCGTGTTCGGGAGCGGGGAAAATCCCGCCTTTTACTTCGGCAACATAGACTCGAAGTGCTGCAGCGATATCGGCGCTTCCTAGTAAGAAATTCTTCGAAAATTTAGGTGCTCTAGGTGTTATACCAAGCATATCGTAAAGAACTAAAACTTGTCCGTCAGTGTCTGAGCCGGCTCCGATACCGATAACAGGAATGACCAAAGTCTCTGTTATTGTACTTGCTAGAGGCGCTGGTACGCATTCTAAGAGCAACATGGCCGCACCGGCTTCTTGTACCATCAGCGCGTCCTCAATCATTGTTCGGGCTTCGTCAGGTTGGCGGCCTTGAACCTTATAGCCTCCAAACTTGTTGACTGATTGGGGGGTTAATCCCATATGTATACAGCTGGGAATTCCACAGCGATTAAGTTGTTTAATAGTCTCGCATAACCAGCCGCTCCCTTCGAGTTTTACCACATGAGCTCCAGCTTGCATGAGGAGCCTGGCGTTTTTGAGAGCATCAGACGTTGAGCCATAGGTCATGAAAGGCATGTCGGCGATAATGAGTGAGTTTGGGTTGCTCCTTTTAACGCATGACGTATGATAAATCATATCGGTAATTGTAACGGGGATAGTGGAGTCATGCCCCTGTAACACCATACCTAACGAATCACCCACTAAAATAGACTCTACACCTGCGTCACTTATCATTTGTGCGAAGGAAGCGTCATAAGCTGCAATACACGTAAATTTTTCCTGATTTTCTTTAAGGCTCTGAAGAGTGCTCACTGTAATAACACGCATATACATCTCTCCCTCATCTAAATTCGGTGATTATGGTGGTTCTCTCTAGATTGATTGTCAATCAAAAAGTTTGAGAAACTATTCAAATACTTTACGATCGGTGTGGGAAGATCTTTGAATTCCGGTACGGGTACAATTTTCTACTAGCTGTTTCAGTGTTTTGCCATTCGGTAAAATCAAGTGAGGTGCTATATCAAAGAGAGGTAGTATGACAAAATTTCGTTCACTTAAGCGTGGATGTGGAATCTCCAAATCTTCGTTTGATAAGTTCACGTTGCCAAAAAGTAATATATCGAGATCCAGCGTTCTAGCTCCCCAGCGAATACCTCTTTCGCGATTATGTTTTTTTTCTACTATTTGAAGTTGCTCCAAGAGTTGGTAAGGGTTGAGTGAAACAGAGAGTTCAGCTACTCCGTTGATGTAATCAGGTTGCTCACCAGGTCCTACTGCTTCACTCAGATACCAGGGGGATACTTGTTTAACGCTACAATCCTTGATGTCATTAAGTTCTGCAATGGCCTGCGTCACTTGCTGCATGGGATTCAGTAGATTTGAGCCTAATGAGATATAGACCGATTGAGATTGTTCTGTCACAGGATAAACCTATATTTAATACTTTACGGATCCAAGTTTATTCGCAGATTTTTTATCTGCGCTTGCGATTGCCGCTGCTTTTTCCCCGTTTCATTTCATCGAGCATAGCTTGTTGTTTTGCAGCATCTGCCTGCTGAAACTCTGTCCACCAAGTTCCAGCTGTTCCAATTTTTTCGCCAACCTGTTCTCTCAAGATAAGAAAATCGTAGGCAGCGCGAAACCGTTTGTGCGATAAGATTCGATGTGCTCTTTTTGAATGAACATTTTCAAGTGCAAGTTGTAATTCCCAAATTTCTCTCATTGGCGTTGAGAACCTTTTAGGAATTGCTGTGTGATGCAATTGCTGTTGTATCGCGACTTGAATCGCTTCGTGGCGTGCTGGTGAGAGCGGAAGGCCCTCTAGGTGAAATTTCTTCGTCAACTCGTTCACTTGAGGCCACAGCAACACAGCAAACAAAAATGCGGGAGTAACGTACTTGTCTGAGTTAATTCTATTATCAGTATTCGTGCACGCATGTTCAATAAATGCCGGGTAAATTGGATCACCTAAATATTGTGAAGTATGTGGGAAAAGCTGTTCGAAGAGATTGTAGTGACATAGTTGAGCAAAGTTTTCCATCGCATGGCCTGCCATAAATAACTTTAAGATTTCTTCGAAGAGTCGGGCTGGAGGAATTTCCGCTAAAAGCTTGGCCATTCGCGGAATAGGTTCAGCGGTATTTATCTCAATTTTAAAATTGAGCTTCGTAGCGAAGCGCACCGCCCTCAACATTCTTACGGGGTCTTCTTGATATCTCAGGATGGGATTGCCGATCATGCGCAAATTACAGTTTTTTAGATCTTCAATTCCATCTGTGTAATCGTGAACAGAGAAATTATGAACGGTATAGTAGAGTGCATTGACAGTAAAATCTCTGCGGATGGCGTCCTCTTCAACGGAACCATAGACATTATCACGCAGCAGGATGCCTGAGAGTGATTTAAGAGAATCATTGATCTGGCAATCTTCCTCGGTATGACTTGCTCTAAACGTAACTACTTCGATTATTTCTTTACCAAATCTAACATGGACAATTCGAAACCTTCTACCGATGATCCTGGCATTGCCAAAAAGCTTTTTGATTTCTTCTGGAGTGGCGTTCGTTGAAATATCAAAGTCTTTGGGGTGTTTGCCCAATAAAAGATCCCTGACACTACCGCCGACTAAAAATGCATCAAAACCTGCATTGTTTAGGCGGTATAAGACTTTTAATGCGCCATCACTGATATCTTTTCGCGATATGTTGTGTTCTTCACGAGTTAGAATATTTGGTTTTGACGGCTGATGGATTTTAGTATTATCAGGATTGTTCAGGGACACAGTGATGACAAACCCGCTAGAAGGTTAAAATAATATTGATTTCAAAATCATAGGTTTTAGTTGTCGTCGAAAAGTGTAACACAAGAGGACAATGTTACCTATGTTTGAGCACAGAATAAGAATTGGGAGTCATGGTGCATAGAAGTACGTGCGAATGTTTCAGGGAGCAGCACAATTATTTCTAGAAGGATTGCATGTAAGGAAGAATTTGGTCGTAAAAAAAGCGAACCGTCTTTTTCAAGATTAACTAATTAGGCCTTTTATTTTTATTCTTGGGCCGAGTCAATCTATCGAAGAAATCAGTTCGCTTTTCGCGATATTTGTTTTGTTAATTGCTGTCAATTTTTAGCTAATTATTATTTGTTGTTTTTATTATTAAATAGTTTCTTTATTTTTATTATTTGTTTTTTTTATTATGTTTGACGATATAGCAGTAAGCATGCCATATTTCAAATGTATATTAAAAACAAACTGTTAGTATAATTGTGATAGGCGGAAATTATTAAAGTAACAGAGTGTTGTTACTTTTGAGCATATATTGCAGGTCGTATTTCTAACTACCCATTTCTGTTTGATTCAAGCTGTCGTTTTTCGGCAATGGTGTTTGGCTATGAGGTGAATTTAGATAATGCAGAAATAGGCATTGGCTTAATAAATATGGAGAGTCTTGTTCTCGAAGTGGCTGAGTTAAGAACCTTGCCGGGAGGCCGCAGAGGGAAACCCAGCGGCCAGTTGCCTGGCCTGTCAGGTATAATAATTTTCGGGGGGATTTTTTTTATTATTTGTTGTTTTTATTAATTGTTAGTGTTTTAAATTTCTTAAATTTGTTGTTTTTATTATGGAATCTTTTTTCTTATTATTTATTTTTATTATTATGTTTAGAGAGAAAGCATGGAGCATGCCATATTTATAATATTATTTATAATCAATATGTTGCGAATTATTTTTATTATGGGTGAAAGTGATCTGTCAAAAGTTGTTACCAATCAATCAGTTTTTGTTATATTTTGTTTTTATAGAATAACTAGTTATCGTGAAACAGAATAAATCATTGAGATAAGAACAAATCATTTTTTATAAGTAAAATTGCGTGAATGAAAAAAAATTCATTCAGCCGATCTATTTATTGATAGATAAAACAATAAGATAAAAATATTTTAATTATATGTCTCAAATGTTTTGTTTTCTGATGTGGTAAAATATCGCCTAATATTTTACCAACTAATTTTCGTGCTGATGGCTCGAATTTGTTTAAAGCAGATGTTAATTCATCTGTTACTAATCGTGAATAAATTTGAATAATAATATATTTTTCAATGAATTAAGGTATGAAGTCAGAGTGTAACCTTGTTACTTTTTGATACGAATAAGTTACCCAAAGTGATCGTTGAGGCGGGCGTTATGCAAATTTGTTGGTTTGTGGTCGAGAGATTTATTTGCCTGCTATGAGGACGGATTTTTTTCGTGGAATGCCAAATCTTTGTCGCCTTTCCCACAGGCATTTTCTACTCACCCCTAGTTTTTGTGCAAGTTCTGTCTCGCTCATATGATCTTGGTGTTCTAAAACGAAACGCTGGAAATAGTCTTCAAGCGAGAGATCTTCAATGGGGTCTGCTGTAGTTTCAGTAACTGACGAACCTTTACGAATAGAAAGTTTTGCGTCGATCGTTGAATATGGGTCATCTCCATCTTCTGGTTCATTAGTTAGGGAGATTGTTGGCGAATCGATACCTAAGACGTTGACGGTAATTTCTTCGCTTTCACTAAGAATAGAGGCTCTTTCTATGGCGTTTTCCATTTCGCGGATATTGCCAGGCCAACGGTAAGTGGTAATAGCTCTAATGGCATCTGGTGACAAAGTTAACGTAGTCCGATTGTGTCGATCACAGGCGCGCGCGAGTAATTTCTCAGCGATTTCAAGAATGTCTTTTCCTCTCTCACGAAGTGGTGGAAGAGCTAATTGAATAACATTGATTCGATAATAAAGATCTTCGCGAAATCTTCCTTCGGCTGCCAATCTCTTCAAATCTCTATGGGTGGCGGCAATGATGCGGACGTCCACTTTACGAGTTTGGGTTGAACCTAAAGGGCGAATTTCACTTTCCTGTAACACTCTAAGCAATCTTGCTTGCGCTTCTAACGGCAACTCGCCAATTTCATCGAGAAAGAGTGTGCCACCGTCAGCCGCGACCACCAATCCTTCTCGGCTTGTAGCAGCACCTGTAAAGGCGCCCTTTTCATGGCCGAATAGTTCAGCTTCGATCAAGGTCTCTGGAATGGCTGCACAGTTAACCGAAATAAGTGGTTTAGCATGTCGAGTGCTTTTTTCATGGATGGATTTAGCTACCAATTCTTTGCCCGTACCTGTTTCTCCATTTACCAGCACAGTAACGTCTGTAGGAGCTATTAGGCTAATTTGATTAAATAACTTTTTCATTGCAGGGCTACTGCCGATCATGCCTTTAATTTTTACCCGCGGTTGCGCAGTTGTATCGGTCGATAGTTTTTGTGTAGTAGCGGTTAATCTTTCCCTATATGCGCGAAGTATGCGTAATACAGCATTCAGCATTTCATCGTGATCGAATGGCTTGGCAATATAATCAACAGCGCCTTTGCGCATAGAGTCAACTGCGGATTTGAGGCTCGCATAACTCGTCATAATCAGAACCGGTATTCCTTCTGCTTTTTCTATAAGATCAGTACCCGGAGCTCCTGGAAGGCGTAGATCGCTAATTATTAAGTCGAAATCGGCAAAAGAAAATTTGTGATCAGCTTCTTTCACCGATGCCGCTTCGCTTACAGTGTAATTGTTGCGCTCGAGTAGCCGTTTAAGTGCTGAACGGATTATTGGTTCGTCTTCAACGATCAGTATATGGCTCATAAGGGCTTGGGTTTGTATCCTGAGTTGATGGCATTGTTACTAACAGTATCATTATTGTCCCTATCGGGGTAACGGGGCAAGATTATCGTAAATTTTGTTCCAGTTTTTGTGATTGCAGACACTGGGCTTGTTACACTTATTTGGCCGCTATGGTCTTCTATGATGCTATAAACGAGCGATAAGCCTAGGCCTGTGCCTTTCCCAGGATCCTTCGTTGTATAGAATGGCTCAAAAATTTCCTCTTGTACTGCCTCCGGAATACCTGTCCCTTCGTCGAGAACGGTGATAACGACTTTTTCGCAATCATGTTCGTCCAAGTATCCATTTAAAGTAATTTTGCCTTCTTCCAGGCTGGCATCTCGAGCATTGCTAATGAGGTTTACGAATACCTGAAGTAGCCGTTGGGAGTCACCAAGTACTTTAAGATTAGGGCTCAAAAAGTTTTCATACTGTATGATCATCTCATCTTTTTTTAGCGAAAGAAGATCAATGGCTTCTTGAGCGCACCTATGCATATCCACCGGCCCGAATTCTTTGCTAATACTATGTGAGCCAGAGTGTGAAAAATTAACCAGAGATTGAACGATTTTAGTGACTCGCTCTGTTTGACTTAAGATCTGATCAGCGATTTCATGGATGTGGTGATTGTCTGTTTCAAAACGCAAATTCTGCGACAAACAGGCAATGCCAGTAATAGGATTGCCAATCTCATGTGCGACACCTGCTGAGAGTCTGCCGATGGACGCTAGCCGTTGGCTGTGGGCCAGTTCATTTTCGAGCAATTGAGTTTCTGTTAGATCCTCCAAAAGAATAACTTGCCCATCATTGTGGTGCGCACTTTTTTCCCCAATGAAAGATTTGTGCAGATTGACCCAATGAGCTTTACCTTGATGTTCAAACTGTTGCTTATATAAATGAGCTGCGTCATTTTTGATGAAACTGCTGATCAGTGAGCGCCATGGTTCAGCAATTGCCGCGAGATTGCTTCCGGTTACTTCATCGCTTGCGATAGCAGTGAGTTTATCCATCGAATCATTCCACATGAGTATTTCATTGTCATTCCCCAATGAGCATGCGGCCAAAGGCAAATCTTGGAGAGTCTGCCTATGGTAGAGTCGCAAGTTATTCAGTTCAGCTGCAAGACCTGTAAGATAACTGCGATACTCTGTAAGGCGGTTTTCTATAAAGTGAATGTCGTCTTGACTTGAAACCGATGAGGCTTCTTTATAAGGTAAGTAGTCGTTGACGATTTCGTTGGCAATAGCCGGACCCATCAAGCCAGAGAGATTTGCCTCGATTTGGTCTCGCAGCCGACGCAGCGCATAGGGCCGGCCTTCATCTTCACTCATGTGAAGATCTTTTAGTGCCTTATTCACTTCAAGCTCGGAGGTGACAGCACCAAGGGTTGACGACAATCTTTCTTTAAATTCATTTGCCGACTGTATATCAAGTTCACGTCGGGTTGGTCGGTTAAGATTATCTACAGCGCATGCCTTTGCTGCACTTCTTTCCTCGGGATCAGTTTTTGTCAGCAGAGATACGAAAAAGAAACAGATTAAATTTGCGGCCAGCGATATGATCGTGGACATTTCCCATTGTGATTGGCCCAGTTGAATAGACTTATCAAAGAAAGGTAGATCAAGAGATTTTTCGCCGGTCAGCATCGGAAATAATAAAGAGACAGCCCAAATAGCTGTGCCGACACTCACTCCAACCATATAACCTTGTTTATTGGCCATTGGCCAGTAGAGTACTGCCATGATCCCCGGCAGAAATTGTAAGGCACCAATTGATGATACAAGGGCCAATGTTGAAAGCGAATGTCGATCATCTATCATATTCCAGAAGAAGTAACTCAATAGAATGATAATTGTGATAGTGATTCGCTTTACCCAAAGCAGCCAGCGATAAATATCTTTGTCACCACTGGGTTGATAGATAGGTAGGATTAGATGATTAATACAGATGTTTGCCAAAGCGAGCGTGATAATGATAATTGCGCCGCTTGCGGCTGAGAGTCCGCCCAAGAAAGCAATAATCGTTAGCCAAACTGATTCAGTCTCGATTCCAATTGCAAGGGTGTAGTATTCACGGGATAAAGTGGTATCCAATGCTGAGCCGGCCCAGAGAATAGGGAATACCGGCAAGCTAAAAATCAGCAAATATAACGGCATTCCCCATGTAGAAGCTAGAATCGCTCTTGGATGTGGAGTCTCGCTAAAACCCATATGAAACAAATGCGGCATTGCTATGGCGGCAGAGAAAAATATTAATAGAAGAGTACGTACCGAAAAATCTTCTTGTGGTTCTCGCATTAATTTCAGGGTCTCAGGATTTTGTTGTAACCAATCTTCAAGTCCCTGATAACTACCGAACACGTGGTATATGGCATAAAAGCCCACGAGTAATAAGGCTACCGTTTTTACCAGTGATTCGAACGCCATTGCAACGACTAATCCTTTGTGCTGCTCGCGTCGAGTACCGAAAAGAATTGTGAAAAATGCGATAGTGATGCAGAAGACAAATGCGACGCTGTCTTGTGCTGTTGTTTCAGAATGTATTTGTAAATCTTCATTTTCCCATAAAAAAAGCGTGTCTTGGCTGAGTATATGGAGTGTATCTGCCACGGCTTGAATTTGTAATGCGATAAATGGGATTACGCCTAACAAAAGAAGGCATGCAGACACCGCCCCCGCGGCTTTACTGCGGTAACGGAAGGCGAGTAAGTCGGGTAGTGACACCAATTGATAGAGTCGAGTGATCCGCAAAATTGGCATGAGAACAAGTGGTGCAAAGAGGAATAGCACCGAAGTTCCCATGTAATAGGATAGGACTCCATGGCCGTAGTTGTGCGCCATGTCCACCACACCGTAAAAAGACCAGGCACTACCAAAAACGCCAAGGGATAGAATATATGTAATGGGATGACTGATAACAGATTGAGGTACCCAATCTTGTTCTGATAAAAATGCGATCCCAAAAAGTAGAAGAAGATACGCAGCGCCTATAAAAAATAAATTGCTGAGCTCAAGGCTCATTGGCCCCCCTACGCGGTTGTAACCAATAGGCAATGACTACCAGTGCAAACCAAAAAAAATAGGGCCGATACCATGCGCCATCTGCTGCAAGCATCCAGTCAAAAATAGCAGGGGAGAAAATAAATGAAATGAGCAGTAATAATAAAATAGGGCGATTTATATACATGATGCTGCATGTCCGCTTATTTGAAACTCGTTGGCAGTACCTCCACCATGTTCTTTAGTGTAGCATTTTTAATTGCAGCATTAATTTTTATGTGATCCATCGAGAAACACAACCTTTGTCAAAACGTAGAAACGAGAAGATACTTTTACTAGACCACAATATATGCAAATCATGTATCAAATACTCGGCATTATGTTCTCTAGATAATGAAATAGTGTCACCCTAAAATCCTCCAGCTTGAATTGCCAATGCAGCACGAGCTTGTGAGGTTGAGTAGTTCTAGATGAAAAAGCGGAACTGCTAGGTAGAAGCGAGTTCTTGAGGTGTGCAACAGGCGAGGAGGAGAGGCGGGTGATAGATTCAGGGTGCGAAGTTAATTTAGCACCCTGATGACTAGCATGTTCGATCAGCCGTGTTCTTGCTTTTCTTTGATTTCGTCCAATGTTTTGCAATCAATACAAAGTGTAGCGGTTGGCCGTGCTTCTAATCGGCGAATACCAATCTCAACACCACACAGATCACAGTAGCCGTACTCATCGTTATCGATTAAATCCATTGTCTTATCGATTTTTTTGATCAGCTTGCGTTCGCGATCACGAGTGCGTAATTCAAGACTAAATTCTTCTTCTTGAGTTGCGCGATCGGCAGGGTCGGGGAAGTTTGCGGCTTCGTCTTTCATGTGGCTCACGGTTCTATCGACCTCCTCCATGAGCTCTCGCTTCCATTTCAGCAGCATGTTTCTGAAATGCTCATGCTGCTTTTCATTCATGTACTCCTCGCCTTTGGCGAGTTTGTACGGTTTAAAAACCCACTCTTCGTTAGAAGGTTTTTCTTCTTGTTTTTTTGCCTTTGGCATAGTGACTGCCTCTTAATGTGTGTATTGCTAATCCCTGCGGTGAAAACACACCACTCTTCACATAGTCTCTTGCACGAAAGCTCTTGCTAGCGTCCAACTTAGAGAAAATAACAGAACATTCTGGTTAACGCCAGAGGGGTAGTTAGTATGGCGATAAATCACGGGATTTCAAGCCTAACGGTTCGATATAATGGTGACAGTTTCTTAACTTTTTCCCGGGTATGAGACCCTGCTGAGAGGGATGTTTGTTCTTTGGTCAAAAGGAGTTCGCGTGAAATTCAATCCTACTCTTCAGCAAGCGCGTTTAGTAAAGCGATATAAGCGATTTCTCGCTGACGTCATCGACCAGCACGGTGAGTTACTCACTATTCATTGTCCAAATACTGGCTCGATGAAAAATTGTTGGCAGGAGGGCGCCACAGTTTGGCTTTCCACATCGGACAATTCAAAAAGAAAATATGCCCATACGTGGGAAATTGTAGAGACTCCCGCAGGACATAAAGCTGGAATCAATACTTCGCGGGCAAATGCGCTCGTTTTAGAAGCGATTAACGCGGGTGTAATCAGTGAACTGCGACATTTCACAGAAATACGGCAAGAAGTTCCCTATGGCGAAGAATCCAGTCGAATTGATCTGTTGTTAACAAATTCTAGCGGGCGGTGTTTTGTTGAAGTAAAAAATGTGACTCTCTATATGAATGATGGGGTGGGCATGTTCCCTGATGCAGTCAGTTCGCGCGGTGCAAAACACCTGCGGGAATTGATAGCAGCGGTGCGACAGGGCCATAGAGCAGTGCTTTTCTTTTGTGTGCAGCACACTGGAATAAAGAGAGTCTGTGCTGCGCGAGCAATTGACCCCGCTTATGCCGACCTTTTAAAGCTGGCGATAAATAGCGGCGTGGAGATAATAGCCTACGGAGGAGAGATATCGGAGCAAGCGATCCAACTCACAAATCGAATTGAATTTTTCGATGAATCAATCGGCTCATGATAGAGATTGTTAGTTGTCAGATTCCAGCGGAGGATCAATAAATATATTTCCTTCGCTAATAGTGTAAGTGACCGACTGCAAAAATTTTGTTAAGCAGGGGCCTGCAACACATTCACCATTTTCTATTCTAAATAAAGCGCCGTGAGTGGCGCATTGAATGAGGGATTTTTCACAATCAAGGAACTGGTCAGGTTGCCATTCTAGGGGAACACCGATATGAGGGCAGCTGTTAACATACACGTAAATACCTCCGTCTTTTCTAACAGCAAAAAAATTTCCTTCAGGCAGTTCGAAACCTCTGCTGTCATCATCGGAGAGATCGTCCAAGTGGCATAAAAATACGGTCATAGTTTGGATGCTTAATAGGGTTGTATTGAGCTGACGAGATTTAATTGTATTTGAGATTATCAGGTTATTTTACTTTCTTTGGAAGATTTTCATTGAAAATCAGTATGTCTATTAAGCTGCTGGTTTTGATCGATGTAGTGTTCGATACGAAATAGAAACCAGTGATTGTCATACTGAATTGGCTAAAATGAAATTTCTAGGTTGCAGGCTTACTTGTCGCCTTGCAGGGATAAAACTTTTTCATTCAAAGAATTTATTGTTTCAGCTAAGTTTTCAATAAGGGCTAAACACATTCTTGGTTGGTATTCGATAAGATCAATAAATTGGTTTTTGGGCACTGCGATCACCGAGCAAGGTGTTTTTGCCGTTACAGTTGCAGTGCGTTCGGTGTTGGTGAATACGGCCATTGCGCCAAAAATATCTTCTTTACCAATATCGCCCACAGTCACGCCACCTTTTGAAACCTCCGCTTCTCCATCCATGATTGTGTAGACGCAGTCAGCTTTGGTGCCTTCTTGGATGATAATATCTCCAGCGCGAAAATGTAAAAAGCCTGGTGTTGGGCGATCTGTTTTATTGCTAAATCGGGCGAGGGCAGTCATAAAAATTGAGCCATAGGCTGCAACCAATCTGCTCCACTGCTGTAGTTTTTCAGTATCGTTAGTTATGTGTGTGAAAATATCGCTTATTTTGTAGGGCGCTAGCGTGCAGGGAGTTTCAGACGAGAGATGCGCAGCAGGTAAGCGTAGAGCGTTTTGAATCCCAATTAAATCACCTGTTTCGTGAAAGTACAGTAACCTTTTTTGATACGAACTGTGTAATGTCCCCTCTACTATTTTGAAAATAGTACCAGGAGATTTTTCACCCTCATAAAGATCGGATGTAGAGTTGATGGCAATAGGATCATGATAGGGATCAAGGCCATCTAGTACGGACTCGGTCAATTCTTGAATTTGCAGGAGGGTGTTTTCAATTTCATCGGGTTGTGCATCAGGAAAATACATGTCTAGCCCGGCTCCTTGCCTTATGCATGAATCAAAGAGTTAAATTCGAAAAGACTTCAAACATCACGGCTAATTGGTATAGCTGAACCACAGCCATTGTTCTATCGACACGATCTTTCAACGTGATTTTATTCTGTCACTGTATCGATGAAAAATTGCATGAGTTTATGGCGATGATAAATAAATTGATTGGGCCTCAGCGGTAAAATCTGAAGCCCAACTTTTAGAGAACCTTAACTTAATTAAGAACTTCGAACTCAGCTTCTTCAACCAATTTTCTTTTCAGTTGGCTGTCGAGCTCGTTCCAATGTGTATCCATTAACGCCCCTTGTAGCGCGTATAATAGTACTTTTGATGTACTAAACCCTCTCTCTTTAATGGAGCGATAAGCTTGTACCGGCCCCACTCTTTCTAAATCAGAGGCTGTTTTAATACCTACTGCATGCAGTAAATTTACTGAGGTATTACCTAAATTTTTTAGTTTAATAAGATCGCCGTCCATATCTCTTACTAGTGCTCCATTCCTTTAAGTTAATAACAATATCCATTGATCTTTGCGGCACTTATTTATATCGTCAGCTTTATTCATTACGTGGATTTGTGTTGTAATGAATCTTAGCCGTATTGGTGCGTAACAAAGATTATTTTCCTGTATTCCTCACTATAGACCACTATTTGAGTTGTTACGTACTTTGCTAATTTTATAAACTGTTTGTTTCTTTGAAACGCACTGAAATTGTTTAATCTATGGTCGCTAAGCCTAGTTTAGAATTCCTTGTTGGTCAAAATTGCTCTGATATGGACAGTTTTATCCAACTAAACGGGTCACAATTGCACTTGCATTCCGATGTTGTTGAAGCGTTTAAGGCTCTACAAGAGCGCGCTTCTGTGGCGGGAATTTCACTAATTGGTGTGAGTGGTTATAGAAGTTATGAACGTCAACTTGTTATCTGGAATGAAAAAGTCCAGGGCATAAGACCGCTCAAGGATGGCAATGGCAATCCAGTGGATAGAATTTCTTTGCAAGATGTTGATCTGGTTTTCACCATTTTACGATGGTCTGCACTACCTGGCGCGTCGCGTCATCATTGGGGCACAGATGTGGACGTTATAGATACTACTGCTATGCCGGAAGGTTACCAAGTTCAACTATTGCCTGCTGAATATACTGAACAGGGCGTGTTTGCTAAGTTAGGTATTTGGTTAACAGAAAATATTTCAGATGACGAGTGTTTGGGATTTTTCCGTCCTTATCGCAAAGAATTAGGCGGCATTTCACCAGAGCCGTGGCATTTAAGTTACGCGAAGTTATCGCATGACTATCAACAATGTCTTGAGCCACAGCTATTAAAAAACCATATTGAGAACTCCAGTATTTTATTAAAAGAAGTTGTATTGCAACATTTTGAAGAAATCTATCAGCGTTTCATTTTGGTCCCTGAATACTGTTATCCAAAATCGTCAATCGGTGGTTGAAAAAATGCAGCTGTCACGCGTGATGTTGCGTCGCATAAATCCGTTAAAGATATCTCGTTATAGTAAATTGCAACTTAACCCGCGAGTGAAAAGTAATGAGTAACGCTCCATCAATCGATTATCTCTGGCAGACGTTGCGCGAGGAGGCCGCTCAACAAGCGCAGGACGAGCCGATGCTCGCCAGTTTTTATCACGCGAGTATTCTCAATCATGAAACCTTGGAATCAGCGTTGAGTTTTCATTTGGCTAACAAACTTGATGGACCTACTGTGCCGGCGATGTTGATCCGACAGGTATTTGAAGAAGCATTCAAAAAAGACTCCAGCATTGGCAAAGCATTGCGGGAAGATATGCAAGCTTATAAAGATCGTGATGCAGCCTGCGATCAATACACGATGCCATTTCTCTATTTTAAAGGTTATCACGCCTTGCAGTCATACCGGGTCGCCCATTGGTTGTGGCTAAATGGGCGTAATTCTCTTGCACTGTTTTTTCAGAATCGAATGTCTGAGGTATTCGATGTAGATATACATCCCGGCGCTAAGATTGGTGCGGGCATTATGATAGATCACGCCACTGGCGTGGTAATCGGTGAGACAGCAGTAGTGGGTAACAATGTTTCTATGCTTCACTCAGTTACATTGGGTGGAACTGGCTGCCAAGTGGGAGATCGACATCCAAAAATTGGTGATGGTGTTTTAATTAGTGCTGGTGCAAAAATACTAGGCAACGTTAGCGTTGGCGAAGGAGCAAAGATTGGTGCTGGTAGTTTAGTTTTACAAGATGTCGCACCCCACACTACCGTTGTTGGGGTGCCGGCGAAGGTGGTTGGAAAGCCCAAGGTCGATAAACCAGCATTAGATATGGATCATCAAATGCCATCTGAAGACAATAAATAACAACAAAAAATAACGATAAATCCGTTAGAAAATAAGTAAAAAGGTGCAAGAATTGAAACCCAGTAAAACAGGCATTGCGCGCATAATTGATGCAACAGGCTATTCCATGATTGGTTTTTCACAAGCATGGAAGCACGAAGCTGCATTTCGCCAGGAGCTGACACTTGCCGCAGTGATGATTCCTTTAGCGTTTTGGCTTGGACAATCGATAACGCAAATTATCTTGATGGTGGGGAGTTGTTTATTAGTATTATTGGCAGAGATATTAAATTCAGCCATTGAGGCAGTTGTTGATCGTATAGGTCCTGAGATACACGAGCTTTCTGGCCAGGCAAAAAATATGGGATCCTCTGCAGTTTTTATTACGTTGGCAAATGTAATATTTGTGTGGGGAATGATAATTTTTGAAAATTATTTTTGAGCTGCCAATAATAGTTTTTTGCGCAATATGAGCGATGCTAAAAGTATAAATAAAATCACGGTAAAAATAGAAACTGTTTCAGGTATGACATTTATTTGTCTGTGAATTTGGCTGGTAATATCAATAGAAAATTATTCCAGATATCTAGCATAAGATGTCCCCGTTAATTTCTAGTGCGCTAAGAATGTTGCAATAAATAGCGGAACTGCCATTGCCTGAACATGCGGCGTTAATAGTTTCTAAAGCGGCTTTCATTAAATTTAATTGTCTCAATTTAATTTCTATGTCCGCGAGTTTCGCTTCAGCTAATTTTTTTACATCTGAACATGTGTGTTTTTCCTTTGCTATACGAATGGATAGCAACTCTTTAATGTCGTTCAAGCTAAAACCGACGCCTTTGGCTTTCAATATAAAATTAACATGTTTTATAGTTTCGTTGTTATAGAGACGATATCCAGCGGCTGTTCGAGTAGGTGAGGGAAGGAGACCTTCCTTTTCATAGAAGCGCAATGTTTCTACACTGACTCCAGATATCTGAGCAAGTTGGCCGATTTTCAATTCCACGTTAGCGCCGGATTTCATCGATAGTTTGTTCATGCTTAACTGCCTTAGGACAAGGATTTTTCTAGGGTTAATAATTTTTAGATTTCTATAAGATTAGTATAAACCCTAAAGTTTACTACAGGGTCAAGAGTCTTTGGATTGGCTTTATTTTGCTCCAAATAATAGGGTGTAGAAAGCAAATGCCTCGGGATATTAATTAAAACCCAAATTTAATTTAAGCTATAAGTCATTGATAAAAAATACTTAAAAAAGCTTAAAGTGGATTGCCTCTATTGTTACAGGTTGATTCAATTTGTAATAGTTCGAAATCATAGACTAGACTTTTTTGACCTCGCGCCAGGGTTCTAACAAATAGAGCTTTGAGAATAAAAGTGCCTACGGGATGGTTTATGAATTATCAGCAGACGTTGATACAGTCGATTAAGCACCTGAAATTAACACTACCTCGAATGCAAAATCTTGGCATTCCGACTACGCCAGAAAATTTTTCTGTCTGGTATGAATATTCACTCGGTTCTAATTTATCGCTCAATGCAGAGATCGATGATCGTCTTAATAGCGGAAGAATCTTCACCGAAGAATACAATAGAGATCTCTATTTGCGTTATGTCGCAGAAAATCCCAACAAAGAAGTTCTCAACATCAACGGTGAAATCGATAAGATTGTTCGATCGATGCAAGATTTTTTAGCAGGTGCTTGCATTGAGATAGAAAGTTTTGAGGTAACGCTGGACCAATGTGATAAATATTTGCAGCAGCCAAGGTCGCAGGAAGTATTACAGGGCGTGGTAAAGGATTTGTCAGGTCATGCGAGAGAGGTGAATTACGGCAATCAACATTTAAAGCAGACGTTATTTGAATTAAGTGAAGAAGTGAGTGGATTAAAAATCTATTTAGAAAAATTGAATCAGGATATGTCTATTGATGCGCTGACGGGCGCACTTAATCGGCGAAGCTTTGACGGTATTTTAGAGCAGCATATTGCGTATGCTGATGTCGCACAAAAAACCTTTTCACTACTGAAGATAGACATAGATAATTTCAAATTGTTTAATGATAGCTATGGCCATATTGTCGGTGATGCTGTCGTGCGTTATGTTGCCGATAAGATTAGGAGAATAATCAGAGGGCAAGATCTTCTTGTGCGTTATGGTGGGGATGAGTTTGTAATTATTCTACCCGAGACGAATATGCATGGCGCGGCACGAGTGGCAGAAAATCTTTCATCTGCAGTAAATAAGCAGTGTCTACAGGTTAACGATGCGCAAATAAATGCTATAACTTTATCAATTGGTGTCGGCACATACCGTTTTCAGGAGAGTGGCGGTGAATTGATGGAGCGTGCTGACCAAGCTCTTTATCATGCTAAAAGCAGTGGAAGAAATCGCGTAAGTTTCGAAACTGAAGCAGAGTATTTCAGCTTGCAATAGTAAAAACTATTCGGTGAAATCTTCTCGGTTTAACCAATCCAAAATATTTTGTCTATCTTTCACCATATCTTCGAATTGCCGCAAGATCTCTGTGTCCTTGCCGACTAGCCCCCGAAAATGATGGAGGCGTTTGTTCAACGTGGTGATTTCAGATTCCAGATGGGAGCTTAATGCTTCGTTAGAATAGCGTTTACTGCCAATAGTGACATAGTGATCTTGCATGTCTCGTCCTTGAGTTAATTAAAAACAGCTAAAAATAATGTCCAGCTCTTGGTTGTTGAGACAAGATTCAAATAGGTCTCACACTTCTATAATTTGAATGCTTGCTTTCGATAGAATTTCATTCTTGCAGTAGAGATGGTAAGTCACTTCCTGTGACTAGGCCTGCAACACCCTCAAAAGCATCAGTCCCATTTAGAGGTTTTAACTTGTGTCGTTAATTGCGCACAGTTGAAAAATCTCAATCTCAGCGTATCACTGAGAATTCTCGCTGTATGTAAGAGATCGCCTACATCTTTTAAATATTTCGTTGCTTGGCAGACTGGTCGATGTTGAAAAACATCCAGTCTGTTCACGCATTCTGGAACAGATATTGCTGAATCCCTTAAATTACAGCGTTGTGTCAAAACTATAACAGGGACCAAAGTATGCTTGGGCTGACCTTTGATAATTTACGTCCAAAAGATTCGTTATTGCCCGGTACTGCACATCAGCAGACGCATGAAGAAAGAGAAAAGTTACCCGTAATACCGCAAGGAATTCAAACGGGCGAAGAGCGAATCAATGCATCGGTGGTTTCTATTTCTCCTCAAGCAACTCAGTTAAACTTCAGCTCCATGGTATTTTTTGGCGCATCTATGGCGAAGCTTTCTGAAACCGCGGAACTCGCCAACCGTATGTATTTAAAAGGAGTAATTTCAGAAGATGAGTTCACTATTCTCGCTGGACGAGAGGCGGAAACAATTGCTAGCGATGGCGTCCTTGGAGAAAGTTTAAGAACACTTGATAACACCATGCAAGTTATCGGCAAAGAAACCGAACCGCTAGAGCAGCTACAGGCACTTCAGAAGATCAAAACAATACTTGAAGACTTGAAAAAATTTGGGGGTACAATAAAAAATCCACAAACTCTGGCAAGCCTTAAACAATTCAATTCGCTAGTCGGAAAAATGTCAGGTCATATGGACGATACGGCTTATACAAATATCCACACACTTTTAAAAATGTCTGATCGACTGGCAACTGAGAATCGCAGTACCATGCCGGTAAAGCGTTATATGGAAGTTTTTCAGCAGTAGCGTTTGTTTAATCTAGCCGGTAAGTTTATTCGTTATCGAAGTAATAGATAAATTGTCTGCTTCGATGTTGTATATAATTACCTAATTTTTGTTTGTTGGATACTTTCATATTGCTGCCTGGCCCAGCATTCGCCATACTTTTATGATTAATACATCAATTCGATAAGCTTGAGATAAGTCAGATCATAAGAGAGTTAGTTTATGAGTGAGCGTTACGATATTGTTTTCAGAGGTGACATTATTGAAGGCTTTTTTCTTCAGCAGGTGAAGACCGATCTCGCGCGATTGATGAAAGTGGAAGCTGATGCAGTAGCGCCTTTGTTTAGTGGGCGTCCAGAACGGTTGAAAAAAAATGTTGATTTAGCTACTGCTGAAAAATATCGTGTGGTGCTGCAGAAGATTGGCATGAGGGTGGATCTTAAAGCGGTGGAAGATACTTCAGAGGCCGCTAAAGAGGTCGCTAAAACTGCGCACCCTGCCCAGAAATCTCAAAGTTCAGTGGCGATCCCTAAAACTATTTCTCCTCAAATTGCAGAGTCTCAAGAGCTTAATACTACTGTCCGCGACGTGGGAATTACTCTAGCCCCACCAGGTGCGATTTTACTCACGGAAGAGAGCGAAAGGCAAAAGCAGGCT
>OBEQ010514946.1_pt1 | contig 24477 bp, 21 predicted proteins | sample 1670901 | NCBI WGS metagenome assembly OBEQ01 (sample SAMEA104232315, study PRJEB22302) | groundwater metagenome | biome: forest; feature: aquifer; material: groundwater | place: USA | collected 2011-08-07 | depth 5.4 m | reverse complement strand
TAGCATGTTAATGCGAATATATCAGGCTTCAGTTCAAGCGCTTTATTTACCATTTCTTCTTCGCTTATATTCTCGGCTTGTCCGTCTAGTATGAACGCTGTATGCCCATGCTGTTCTGCTATTGCCGCTAAAAGGGCAATATTTTGAGGCATCCAAGTGGAGTTTCGTTTTGCGAAGTGTCCAAAGAGACCATATTCTCCTGTCCAACGCGGATAGAGAAATCCAATTTTCATTTTTAATTACCCCCGAATGTTAAAGGACATTTTGCATTTACTTTAACAGCAAGACGAGATTGGGTCAAATATAAAAAAAGAGCCAGATGCGGCTCTTTAGTTTCCTAAAATTTTTCTTTTCAATCTGGGAAGATTAGTCATTTCTTGTATGTGTTCTACGGCTTTATTTCCGAATCTTGTTGTGATCATCTTTAAATATTCCGGACTGGTGAAATATTTTAAAAATGCTTCGTCTCGGAATCTCAAAACATCTTCTGCGGAAACATTATCTGTGGGCAGAGGAAGGGTCTCATGGGCGTGTTGGGAGTAGCCTACCCATCCAGGACCGCCAGGATCAGCCGGCAAGGGAAGCCGTTTTTCTTTCGCCATTTCATAGAGAGGGGAACCGGGATAGGCCATAGCAGAATAGAAATTTGCGAATTCGGAATTAATTTCCAATGCCAGATCAAGGGTTTCTTGCATGGTTTCCATCGTATCATCCGGTAGGCCAAAGATGTAGTTGCCTATGGCATACACGCCGGCATCTTTTATCTTTTGCATGATTCCCGCTATGTCGTTATTTTTCAGCTTCTTTTGCGCTCCATCTCGGACATGCTTACTGCCGGACTCAATACCGATCGCCCACCACCTCAAACCGGCTTTTAGCGACTTTTCCAGAAACGACTGCTTAAGGGTATCAACTCGGCCATAAGCCCAGATGTTCAGATCATATCGACGCTCAATCAGTTGATCCAGGATTGTGTTTACATGATCTTCATTTAAGAGAAACATCTCGTCTGCTATCTTGATATTCCTGACCCCATATTTTTCTACGAGTAAATCTATTTCCCGGACCACAGTTTGAGGACTCCACATTCTATATGTTGGTCCAGTTGAAATATAATTAGGTCCGCTGAAAGGAGTGTTTATACAACAGAAGGAGCATTTATATGGACATCCTAAGCTAGTATGAATTGAGGCATAGGGCGCTCTTCGATCAACATCGTCAAAACAATGCCAGTTATGGGCCCTATACTTGTCCATAGGCAGCAAATCCCATGCTATCCCCGGCATTTCAATGTCCAAATTTTTTATTAATTCAGCGTTTTTGGTAAAACGAACTTGTCCATTATCCAGATAACAAAGATCTTGCACTTTGCTGAAATCAGGGAGGGGAGTTTTAAGAGCTTCAAGAAGTTGGGAAATGGTTAATGGGCCTTCGCGTGTGCATACAAAGTCAACGTGTTCTTCTTTCAAGGTTCTTGCTGGCAATGCCGCCGGATGGGTGCCCGTTATTAAGATTTTTGATTCGGGATTAATATTTTTTATTTCTTTACAGATCTGGCTTGCTGAATGCATGTTTTGTGTAGATGCCGAAGGTTGAAATCCGTAAACGGCTACAGTTACTAATTCTGGCCGGAGTTCCTTAACAGCATCAGCAACCTGGGCCGGCGTTAAATTTTGGGCAGGTATATCCAATATTCTTACGCTACAGCCCTTCTTTCGCAGATAGTTAGCGAATAGACCGCAAAATATAGGCGGTTCTATGGCTGAAAATTCAATAGACAGTTGCTGATAAACAGAAATAGTATTTCCGGGATTGATCAAAAGAACGTCTAATTTTTCCACATCGTGCCTTTAGAGATTTGAAAAGAACTACAAATACTATATATGTTTTTCAAATAGCGTCAATCCCGTGAACGAGTCCATCACTGGCTTAAAGTCCTTGTAATACCGAGACCCTCTCCTGATTACTTCATAATGTATCTCTTTTTTACCGTGTAATTTTTGCTTTATTTGTATGCGGTAGATATATTTAAGGAATGGGAAAATTTGCGCAATTTTAGATCGAACAGGTTTTAGGAATTTTTCATAAAAATTATTTCTGGGAATAATGTTGTGCTTGTATTTTCTGCGTCCACCCATCCATTTCAAAAGATGAAGAGCAAAAGCCTGCTCCGCGACTTTAGCGGCGTCTTTGAGGGGTGTGTTATCCTTTTTAGAAACGGCTTCAGAAACCACATTTTCAAAAATTTTATAAGACCCATTCCATTCCGGACTTAGGATCCATTCCAGAGGCGAGGATGTTAATTGAGGCCGGTGCTGGTCATGCATTTGCCTGATGTAACCAAGGCAGTCAAGCGTTCTTGATTTCCCGGCTACTATGGAAAGAGCCGCGGGCAAGAATTCAGAACTGATCATGTGGTCTCTTACTTCCGATGTATGTTCGTGACTTTTTAATAATTGATCTGTTCTATTGACAAAAAACAAAGAGACGAAATTATCAGAAAAAAAATGGAGCAGTCTGTTGGCAGCGCTCTCGTCTAATATTTCCGGTATCGGGCAATCGCTTAAACGGCCCAAGTCGCCATGGACACCATTATTTTTAAGCCGGAAGTTTACCTCATATCCGCTTGCTGTCGCATAGTCGGGATTATTTTCAAGAAATTCAGCGCAGGTCGTCAATGAATTCGGAATTTGATAATCATCATCGCAGCTATAGCAGGAATATTTTTCTTTAGCGATTAATAATAAGTGTTTTGCCGCGTCAGCGCTTCCTCTTGTTAGATCAGGCAAATATTCATATACGATGTTAATTTTATTTTTTAATTCATCTATCTCGTTCTTAATTTTTTCGGAATCCTCTTGGTTGCTGGAGTCGCCGATATATATAGTGTGAGGACAATTGACGGACGCATAATAGCGGAGCTGTCTGATTACAAAATCAGCCCTGTTTCTTGTCGGTATTAGTATCGCTACTCTCAAGTCATTATTCATACGAAGGAGTATATACTTTTTTATAGAAATTTAAAAGCGCTCTATTTGAGCGCTTGTCGGCATTGTTTAAATTTCTAATCCAAACTTCCATTTTGCCAGAAAGATAGTGGCAAAGCATTGCAGTTGTTGAAGGTCGCCATTGATGGCTAAGAATTTAAACTCCTCGGCGGATACGGGGACAACTTGAATATTTTCTTTAGGTTTAAACCCCTTCTTCCTTACTGCTCCTTGGCCATAAAAAAGATAAAGCTTGCTTTTGGCTCTGTCCATCCAAGGGTTGCCCACGCCGAGAAAATTAACTTTTTTACACACATAACCGGTTTCTTCGTACAGCTCCCGTATGGCGGCTTTTCTTGGGGACTCGTTCTTGTCTATCTGGCCACAAGGTAATTCAAGGGTGTTTGATTCAACAGAGAGTCGGTATTGTTTTATAAGAAGTATTTTACCATCTTCTCTTAATGCCAGGATCATCACACCGCTTGGCATGACGAATCTGTAGAAAGGTTTACCGCCATAAGATTTAATGTGGTTGACGCTCTCGCTTTCCACTCTGAACCACTCTGTCTTAAATTCTAATTTCTTCTTGGCCATTATTCTTCGCTCTTTACGCTTTCAATAACAACGTTGCAGATAAAATCAATATCTTCAAAGTTAAGAGACGGATTATTGGGCAGAAAAAGTCCACAATGATGAATTCTGTCCGCCATGGGAAACGAGGATTTTCCGTATCTTTCGTACCAGAACGGATGAAGCCCGAGATTGCCGGCGGAAAACATTCTTGTTTCTATGCCGTTCTCAATCAAGGTGGCGACTATCTTTTTTCTTTGCTCGTTACTGTCGGCAAGCATTCCAAAATGGATACTGCAGACAACGCATTTGGCCGGATCATATTTTTGGATGCAGAACCGGCTGCCAAGAAGTTTGCGGTAATAGGAGTGATTGGCAAACCTTCTCTCTATCAGCCAATCCATTTTATCTATTTGCCTTATGCCCAGAAAAGCATTCAGGTCGGTTGAGCGGAGATTGAATCCCGGCTCGTAAAATACGAACGGCTCGCTAAAGTCGTCGATTTTATAAAAATCAGTAAGTTTTTTTTGGATTATTGGCCCAAGATCTTTGCTCCAGCCGTGGCTTCGAAGCATGAGGAGGGTGTTATAAAAATCTTCATCATCTGTAGATATTGCCCCGCCTTCGATAGTAGATATTTGGTGCCCGAAATAAAAAGAAAAACTTGCCATATCACCGAATGAACCAACATTCCTGCCCTCATAGGATGAACCCATTGCGGCGCAAGCATCTTCAAAAAGATAAAATCCGTATTTGTTCTGGAGCGCCAAGACATCGTTCATTTTGTGGGGAACACCAAGAACCTGGACCAATGCCACGATGGCCGGGTCATGTCTTTTGAGCAGGTGTTCAAGATGATCAAGATCGAGGCCGAATGTATCCGCATCGGCTTCGCACATCAACGGCTGGAACCCGAACTGCATCGCCGGAGAGATAGTTGTTACCCAGCCGACGCTTGGAACAACCACTTTCATGTTTCTTAATCTTTCTGAACGCAATGACGCATAAAACTTTAAGAGATTGGCCGACGAGCCGGAGTTGCATAATACAGAATATTTCTTACCTACCCAACGTGACCATTTTTCCTCAAATTGTCTGGTTAACGGGCCCATTGTTAGACGCGGTTCCGGATCTGACAAGAGCCACTTAGCAAGAGCTTTGCGGTCTTCCGTGTCAATAGTATCTTCAGCAAGAGGATATTTTATTTCTCTCATCCTTCCACCTGAACCTGTTAAATTTAAAATGAGCTGGCCCCAATATAACGTTAATTAGCCCAATGTCAATTATCTGAATGGGTGGTGTTTGACACTCATTAAAAAGTATCCTATCTTAATGCCAAGCAAACAATGGATGAGGAGGTTATTTTGTCTAAATTGCTACTGGACCTTTACAAAAAAATGTACCTAATAAGAGAGGCGGAAGATGAAATACGCAGAGAATATTATAATGATGAGATGAAGACCCCAATGCACATGTCATTGGGCAGTGAAGCCATTGCCGCGGGTGTATGCCATGCCCTACCCAAAGGTAGCCATGCATACGGAACATACCGGAGCCACGCGCTATTTCTTGCCTTGACCGGCGAAACAGACAAATTCTTTGCCGAAATGTACGGTAAGGCAACCGGTTGCGCCAAGGGTAAGGCCGGTTCGATGCATTTGGCATCACCGGAACACGGCCTAATGGCCACATCGGCTGTGGTTGGCACGACTCTTCCTTGGTCCTTAGGCGACGCATTTGCCGCCAAGTATCAGAGTATTGATAGAATTACCGCTGTTTTCTTCGGAGACGGCGCGACCGATGAGGGCGTGTTTTGGGAGACCTTAAATGCGGCCTGCCTAATGAAGTTGTCGATCCTATTTGTCTGTGAAGATAATGGATTGGCTATTCATACATCAACCGCAGAGCGCAGAGGATACGACTCTTTAACGGATATAGTTCAAAATTACAGATGCAATGTTTTTGAAGGTAATGGCAATAATGCTGAAAAAGTATACGATTTAGCAAATGCAGGAATTAATTCTATCAGATCAGAACAACAACCTTCACTGTTATGCCTTACATATTACCGTTATCTCGAACACGTGGGAGTAAATGAGGATTTTAACGCCGGATACAGACACACACCGGGACTCGGGGAACGGCTCTCGAATGATCCGGTTTATCAGTCGCGGCAAAAATTATTAAAAGCCGGCCACGTAGATGCCGTTGAAGAGATTGAAAAACAAATTTACGGACAAGTTTTTCAAAGCAGAATTAAAGCACAGGAAGCGCCTTTCCCCGATAAAGACGAGCTGATGAAAGGAGTTTTTCATGGAGAATAAGCGAATTATCTCCTACTGCAAAGCGATCAACGAAGCGCTTTGCCAGGAGATGGGAAGAGATGAGCGGATATTTGTTTACGGACTGGACGTTGCGGACCATAAACGCACATTCGGATCCGGCGAGGGACTCTTGGAAAGTTTCGGGTCAAGACGATTCTTCACCACCCCTCTTTCGGAAGATGCGATGATGGGTTTAGGCGGCGGTGCTGCTGTAGCCGGTCTGCGCCCCATCAACGTGCACATAAGAGTTGATTTTCTTTTGCTGGCCATGAATCAGCTGGCAAATATGATCGCTTCCATGCATTACGGATCGGACGGAAAACTTTCCGTTCCGTTGGTAATCCGCGCAATCATCGGTCGGGGCTGGGGCCAAGGCTTCCAACATTCAAAAACCCTGCATAGTATTTTTGCCCACATCCCGGGATTAAAAGTTATCATGCCAACCACTCCACACGATGCCAAGGGATTGCTTATAGCCGCGATTCGCGATAATAATCCTGTTCTTGTTCTGGAACATCGTCTTCTTTACTGGCAGGAAGGCCCCGTACCGGAGGGAGCATTTGAGACCCCGATCGGCCGGGCAAATATTCTAATGTCCGGAAAAGATATTACTATCGCTGCTACATCTTGGATGAATGTTGAGGCCTATGCCGCCGCGAGGATAATGGAAAAGCGCGGTGTAAGTGTAGAAATTGTCGATGTTAGGTCCGTTGCTCCGCTTGACGACGGCCTGATAGCAGAATCGGCCAGTAAGACCGGACATCTGATCGTCGCCGATTATGATTGGACCAATTGCGGCCTTTCGGCCGAAATTGCCGCCAGGGTATATGAGAGATGCATGTCTTCTTTGAAATCACCGATTACCAGAATAGGATTTGCGCCGACACCTTGTCCGACTACCCGCCCGCTGGAAAATCTATTCTATCCAAGCGCGGAAACATTGGTTAGGGCTATTGAGCAAAAACTCGGCTTTGACAGAGCCGATCTTTCAGGAGAAGAATTTTTCAGTTATGAAAACAAGTTCAAGGGGCCATTCTAGTGATAGAAGTTCATCAAACCTCATTGCCCGGAGTATTGAAAATAACAAAGAGGGGATTATTTGAAGATTACCGCGGTCTTTACGGAGAGATATACAAAAAGAAAGAATATCTTGATGCCGGTATTGCGATAGATTTTATTGAACAGGATTTCTCATTGTCGCGTAAAAATGTCCTACGAGGATTGCATGGAGATCCAAAAACCTGGAAGCTTATCTCTTGCCTCTACGGGACTTTCTATCTTGTTGTTTTAAACTACGATCAGAATTCACCGCACTTCGGCAACTGGGAGTCGTTTACCTTGCATCAGCGCGATGGTCTGCAAATTCTTATTCCACCGATGCATGCCAATGGCCATCTGATTCTTAGCGACTGGGCGATGTTTCACTATAACCAATCAGAATATTATACCGACGGAAGTAATCAATTTTCAGTCAGATGGAATGATCCCAGGTTTAATATACGTTGGCCCGTTGAAAATCCGATACTTTCAGCGAGAGATGGGGGGCTTATTTAAAAAATTAAAAAAAGAGCTATTAGCTCTTTTTATTTTACACTTCATTGAGTGCGTTGAAGCGCTTAGGCTGGTTATCTCGATTGGCAAGGTACCAAGAGATCGTTTCGCCAAGGCCATTTTCTAGAGAAATATCCCGTTTAAACCCCAATGAACTTAAACGAGTATCATCTAGAACGCGTTCTTGGTCACCTGATGGTTTGGAAGTATCCCATTTTACTTCGACACCTTCTCCGACGTGTCTTAAAATGATCGTAACCAAAGTGCAGATGGACCTTCCAATACCACTGCTGATATTGAGGACTTGCCCCGGCGCTTTTTCTATAACAAACATCATTCCTCTAGCCACGTCGTAGGCATGAATAAAATCACGCTTAGGACTGCCGTCTCCCCAAACCTCCATCGGCGTGCCGCTCTCCTTAGCCATAACAGCTTTCTTGATGAGAGATGGAATAACCATGGCATTCTCGGAATCAAAATTATCATAGGGGCCATAGATATTGGACGGTCTGACTATTGTGAACTGGGTTTGGTGTTCAATTTGGCATAGTTCAGAAAACAACTCTCCCATGCGTTTAGCCCAAGCTGGTCCTTTATCGTGTGGCGATGGAGGTTTATCCCACATCTCATCTTCTTTCATAAGAGAAGTCGGAGCATATACGCCATTGGTGCTGGTGTACAAAAACTTTGGCACATGACATTGACAAGCCGCTTGCGTGAGTTGAATGCCGAGCATAAGATTGTTATAAAAAGATGTGGCCGGATATTTTTGGGCGGTTGATGGGGAACCTTTCACGCCCAGGAGGTTAAAAACCACGTCCACTTCTTCACAAGCTCTCAAGCAGTTGTTGTAAATGCGCAGATCTGACCCGATAAACTCCTCAATGTCGGGATGGGCAAGAGATGGGTCATCCATTGAGGCAACTCTGACTTTGGCTCCTTGTTCAATAAGCAGTTTCACCAGTTGGATTCCCACCATGCCGGTACCGCCGGCGACCAATACCCTTTTGTTTTTGAAGGTTGAACCGAGCTCAGGATAGTTAGTCATGTCTTACTTCTTTTTTGTTTTGCCCGTACCACTCTAAAGTGCTCCTGATGCCTTCATCCATGTTCATCGATGTTTTCCAACCGAATTTATTTCTTGCTTTTGAACAATTAATTGATATCTTGTTTCCCACAGTAGGACCATTTGGATCATATTCAATTTCTAAATTTTTACCGGAGATTCTTATAACCCTTTTAACAAGCTCGTCGATGGAAACCGGCTCTTCTGAACCAAGATTGAAAGTATCGAAGTTGTAGTCTTGATTATCTATGACGAGTTCAACGAATCTTACAAAGTCGGAAACATGAAAGAAATCTCTCACTTCTTTTCCTTGTCCCCAGACAACAATCTCGCCACCCTTTTTTGCTTCGGCCACCTTTCTTATCGTAGCAGCAAAAACATGTGATCTATCGGGATCGAAACGATCTAACGGCCCATAAATATTGGAAGGTCTTATTACGGTGAATTTCGTCTTGCCTAATCGTGAGAAAAATTCGCATAATTTCTCCGAAAAGACCTTCATCCAAGCGGCACCATATTGAACAGGAGAAAATTCTTTATTGAGGTCAACATCATTCTCTGATGACGGTTGATCTTGGCTGGGATACATTATGGTACAGCTAGGGAAAATAAATTGCTTTATTCCATATTCATGAGCTGCAGCTATCAGATAGTTGTTAATTGCCACATTTGGAGTAACGTGAATTTCCGGTCTTTCAACATCGTCTTTTGAACTGGACGAATTTGCGGCGGTTTGAATGACGACATCAAATTTATATCCCTCAAAAAGCCAATCTACTTCGTTTTTCTTTGTTAGGTCTGTCCGGAAGAGTTTTTTACCGGGGGTTATTCTTCTGTATCTATTAGTCAGCCAAGTACCAAAAACCTCAAAATCATCTCTTTTAGACAGTGCGTCAAATATATTCTTGCCGAGAAATCCGCCCGCTCCGCATACTAGGATTCTTTTTTGAGTTGTCAAAGGTCAAGTCCTTTCTAAATTTAGTCAACACAACTCGGCTAATGATAGCCGTTTTTCGGTATTTGTCAAACGATTATTATTTATCCGTTTTTATTAATGCTTCGGCGTTGATTAGCCAGGCATATCCTCGGAACCTTTCTTTATCACCGACTTCTTTTAAAATCAAATCCATATACGTCGCTACATCCGCTTCTTGCGGCCAGATTTTACTTGTACCGAAGGTTTTGAATTTAGCCGCGGCCAGTTGTTCTATTTTTCTGGTAGTCAGCAATTCGTTCAGCTTCGGATCTTTGGTATAATCCCCGTCCATTGCCTCCGGAGTGCCTTCCATAGATATTGATTTGCTATTTGTCGGTGGTATGACGATCCACCCCTTCTTCACATCGCTCAAGCTATTAATATAATTAATTTTGTATTTTCCGTTTAAGGCGTTGGTCAGGGGGTCGTTATAGTGAGTTTCGTAGGTATAAAATTCCAAAATGTTGCGCTTCTCCAATTCTTCAATCAGGTTTGTTATAGCCATCCTGGCAGGATAGACATCAGTAAAGAATAACCGTATCTGGTGTAATCCGATCAATCCCGTAGCAATTATAAAATATGTCCAGAGATGTTCTTCGACATTGCTCAGGACAGGCGGCAAAGTTAGATTATCTAAAGCGTATCCCAAAAAAATAAAGATTCCCATTAAGCTGGGGCTATATGTCCTTAGTGAACGGGTACTACGGGTTAGTTCGCCCCACAGGACAGGCGATAACGAAATCAGCAATATAAATACTTTGGATACAAAATTAACAGGGTTTGAGAAAGTTATTAAAAACGCGCCGGCGAGTAACAAGGTTTGAAAAGGGGCGATTCGCCAAGATACCTTAGGCAGCCATTGCAAAAGGGGTGCGCGGAAATCGGCTGGGATGTTCATCCCACGCTTTGAAAAATATTCCATGTATTTCTCAAAGCGGGTTTTTCTGGCCGGCGATAAAACATGTCGCAGATAATTTTTTGTATTTGTTTTTACGTCAGGCAAGGTAAATATCAAAAATAGTAACAGGAATCCTAAGAAAAACGGAAGAAGATAGGGCCAGCCAATGAAGTGTACAATAGCCGACAGTCCGATGTATGCAATGATTAAATTTTTAAAATATTTAGGTAATTTTTTGTCGGCATGCCGGTAATAATGCTCTTTGGGAAAAAGTTCCTGTCCCCGGATGACGTTTAACCGTCTTACAAGCGGGAACTGATTGTCATAGAGGAAATTTATTATATATTTTTTGGTAATTTTCAAAAAAATAAAGAAGAGCCCTATGCCTATCAATGTGGCGATGTCAAATTTGTAATTTATTTTGGACAGATGCTCAATTATTGCTACTGCCCCCCTTTCCATTAGAAGCGCGTAGAATTTTGATATGAACAGAGCCACAAAGAAGAGGGGAATATACTTGATCGAAGACCCTGAAGAAAAAACCATAAAACAAAAAAGTATTCCCACGCCTATCAGTACCAAAAAATTCGGCCTACCGGGCGAGATTTGCTGAACAGTCAGCACAGATGCCAAAAAGGCCATAGTTGCTACGCCGACATGTCCGCCGTATAATGCCGTCTGCCAAGGCCAGACAGACAATAGATACAGTATCATCAGCCAAAAACCTATAAGGTCTCCCCAGTAATTACTTCCAATAAAAAAAATCAGCAACCCTGATACCGCCACTGAAAAGCCATATAAAGCCGTCAAAGGCCTTTCACTGTAATTATTCCGGAATAGTTTCTGAAATAAAACCAGAAGCAGGATCATTCCATCTTTCGTATTTGTTTTAATGGTTCCGGATTTATGCATATCTGATGGCCAGCGCCATTTATGGCTTTGTGCCGCCGCGCGCACTTGATGTTCGTCATCGGTGTCGTTGCTCATAAAACTTATTTTTCTGGTTAGCCATAAAAATCCAAGCCAAAATACCAACGAAATACCGACGGCCAGATATGGATAGGGGATAATTGTCATTAAATAATCTTAACCTGATTCTTTAAAAAAGGAAGGTTGACAGTGCCAAACAAGTTAGCTACTATTGGCACAGAAGTCAAGTTTTTTAAAAACTGCGGAGGCAAAATGCTTGATATTGAAAGAGTCAGATCTGTACTCAATAAGTACCGCATCAAAAAAATTGTCTGGTACCCGGATTATCCCGAAAAAGTGCACTGGACCAACCCATTTGGTCCGGCTGATTTTGAAGAGGGTTTGAGAGATTTTCATGCCCAACCCACCTCTCTGCTTTATCTCCACATGCCTTACTGTCCCAAACAGTGCCTATTCTGCAATTGCAAGACGGTCATTGACACCGATTATAGGAACGTTGAAATTTACCTTGAGTGGCTATATAAAGAAATCCAAATGCATGCGGATTTTTGTCAAAAAAAGGGCATCAATCCTCATATCACGGAAGTGCATTATGGCGGCGGTTCGCCCACTTTTATGCGCCAAAAAGATTTTGCGACTTTGGCGGATAAGATCAAATCACTGACAGCTTTTGACAATTTAAGCGAGGTCTCTATCGAAATAGACCCTCGCCACGTTAAGCCCCACGAAATGGCTTTTTATCATGACATGGGCATTAACCGGATCTCTTTTGGCATTCAGGACTTTGATGAAGAAGTGCAAAAGGCAGTTGACCGGTTTCAGCCGGACTTAGTGGTTGCCCGGCTGTTAACGCCGGAGATCCGCCAGATGTTTCCTAATGGCGTAAGTTTTGACATTATTTGCGGACTTCCCAAACAAACCAGGGAAAGTTTCAACCGCACTCTTGATAAGGTCATTGAGTTTTCTCCTGATCGCATTTGTTTGCTGACAATGAATATAACTCCAGTGACCGCGTCGCATCAGTTGTTAATGCCACAGGATAGAATCCCCGGCCCGCTTGAAGCAAAAATTTTTCTATTTGACGCCATTGAGCGACTAATGGCTAATGGTTATGTCCGGACAGCTTTTGATCACTTTGCCAAGCCGGAAGACAGCGTGGCTAAAGCCAAAGCCGAAGGAAAAATGGCCTGGGGCTCCTTTGGCTCTACAGCGGGGAGATATCAGGACGTGCTCGGTCTTGGCAATTCAGGCATTAGCCGATTGGGACCGCGACATTCCGCGCAAAATGTCTATGAGGTAGACACTTGGAAAAAAATTATTGCCGCCGGAAGATTTCCTGTATTACGAGGCCACATCTTAAGCAATGACGATGTTGTCCGTCGTGATGTGACTCAGTGGTTAAGAGCCTACCCGGCTATCTCATACGAGGACGTTGGCAGAAAGCATAATATTGACTTCAGACAATATTTTGCGAAGGAAATAGTTAGGATGGGACGGTTTGCCGATGACGGTCTGATTGAGCTAAAGTCCGACGGTTTTGAAACGACCGAGTTCGGAAGTTTATTCGCCGACTTTATTGCAGAAACTTTCGACGCTTATGTTAAATAGAAAAAATTAAAAAGACCCTTAAGGGTCTTTTATTTTTAACCGAGCTGTTCAATAAAAGGATATAGATCAAGGGCATCAAAGCGTTTTTGCCAATAGGCAGACTCATTTAGCAGACCCCTGACAATAACAGCTCTTTCCATAGCTTCCGCATCGTCGCCTAATTTCTTTCGGGTAATGCCATAGAATAATTGATCTAATACGCTGTCAGGGGCAACTCTTTTGCACACATCCTCAAAGAACATATCTTTGTTTCTCAATTTAAGTTCGTTGGTTATCCTGAACACAACTTCATAATTTAATTTATAATGCATCAAAAACTGGTAATCATCCAAAAGGTCAGGGTTAATAAGATCTTCCGGCTTGCCGATGTTGAAAAGATCAAAGAATTCCGAGGCCGTCAGCTTCTCTCTTTTCTCTCTCAATCTTAGTTTACTGCTCTCGCGCCCGTAAATATATGCTGATTTGCTTGTGTTTAACGCATCTTCAATCAGACCCTCTTTGACCATGGAGTCGTATATTTCCGTAGACGGTAACGGATTAAGCGCCTGCAGGTTGTACCAATCAAGTTGCAGTTCAAGGCCGAGATTGACAGTATCCAGAAATTCAGCAACGGTTTCACCCGGAAAGCCGATGATGAGATATCCCCGAATGAATAGTTGCGGGTATTTGTCGGTTATTGTTTTGCATTTTCTAAAACTCTCAACCGTTCCTGGCTTATGAATATCCTTTAATCTTTGAGGATTTCCCGATTCTATGCCCAGATTAAATCCGACACAGCCGGAGGTAATCATTGCTTCCAGTACATCTTCCTTAATCGCGGCTGCTATTAATCCGTTCGTAGCGCTCCATGTCAGATCTAGTTTTAAGTCGGCGATAGCTCTAAAAAGGGTAATAATTCTTTTTGAATCATATAGCAGGTCATCGTCTAACCAATCTATATGTCGAACGCCTCTGTTGTAGAGTTCTTTTATTTCCTCAATTACGCCTTGAATGCTCCTTAACCTTACTACGCCCTTTCCGCTAAGCGACGGAACGGTGCAGAAACTGCAATGGGCTCGACACCCCCTATTAGTTGAAACAGAAGATACCGGCCTGTTCCTAGTTAAAATTTCATAATTTCCTATCTGGCCTAAGTTACTATAAATTTCTATCGGCAAATCACAATAAAATGGGATAACATCCATCTCCTCTGCTGTTGGCATGGCTCTATCTTCGATAGCCACATATTGACCGTCAATCATTGTTCCAATCTGCGTTAAACTTTCGGCGGGAAGTTTGCCATTGATAAAATCAATTAGATCCGGAAAACTGCGGTCGCATTCATAAACACCCATGAAGTCGATTTCGGTGAGGTCTTCTAACGCTAATTTTTTGGAATCCGAAAGATGGACTCCGCCGCAAATTATCGGCAAATTAATGTCATGTTCCCGAATCTCACGGGCGATCTCTTTCATTATTTCATGAGACATGCTGAACATGCAGCTTATACTGACAAGATCCGGCTTAAATAATCTTAATCTTTCTTTTAGCAGTTTTTTCCAAAAATAATAATCAAAATTTTCTTTTCTGGCGGCGAGCAATAACTCAAAATTTAGGTCCAGGATATCGGCTTGATATTCCCTCTGGGTAAGATTTCTTGCCAAAACCCCACAGCCGTAAGGAGGATATGCCGAATATTTTCCTCTTGAGACCGCGTCTAAAGAGAAATCCTTCTCTTCAACCTGTTGAGGGTGAATGAGCAGTATTTTTTTGCAGGGAGGCTTGATCTTTTCCCGCAGTTTTTCAGCGATAGTTCGATGGGCCTCGCTCGGTATTTTGTCGGCTTGCTTTAGGTCAATAATCACCAAGAGCCCTTTTTAAAGAACTGAATTGTTGATTATCATAGAATAATTTGTTAATTGTGTCAAAATAAAAATCCCTAGCATTGTGATAGAGATTTTATAATTATCTTTTATCTTGTGGGCAATTCTTTTCTCTTACCGGTATTGCCGGCTATAAATTTATAGCCATTGGTTATGTAGGGGATAAGCAACATTGGCCTGTCTCTGTCCGGTGAAACGTTTGGATAAGAACCATGTACACAGTGGCCGTCCAGGAAAAGAACAGAGCCCTTCTTCATCGGCACATCAATTCTTTTGTCATTATATTTCTTAGGCAAACTCTTAGTAACATCATGTCCGGGATTTTGGCCCGGTTTTTCCTGGAAACTATTTACAAGTTCAGCTTTAAGGAGGGGTTCCGTGTGTGACCCCGGGTAAATAAACATACACCCATTTTCCACATCTTGATCCGAGAACACCAAGTTAGCAGTAATGTATGCGCCTTTTTTTGCTCGCGGATAAACGTTATCCTGGTGGGGATTCCATGCTTGTTTGGCGTATGGCGAGCCGGCCTTTTTAAAGAGAAACATTGACTGAAGATTTACTACACAGCCGACATTTCTTCTTTGGAGGATCTCAAGGCCAGTCACTACGGCCGGATGTTTGATAAGCATTTGCTTAACGTAGGCATAAACCCATCTTTCATTTGGCCCATACACATGAGACCAGTAATCAACCCTGTCCAAATTCATAATTCCTTTATAGTCCTCGTCCCTGATTTTTCTTCGGTGACCATCAAAAACTTCTACCGCCTTATCGCATTCATCATCGGCTAAAACATTTTCTACAATGAGAAATCCATTCTCGTCATAAAATTTAATTTGATCCGGAGTTAACACCAACGGCTGATCGAATAATGGTTTTTGTCTCATCAATACTCCTCGTTGTTATATAAATGAACTATTTGTGCTAATATCGTACTTAAAATTAATCTCAATGTCAATTACAAACAAAAACGCCTCACGAGAGGCATTAATAAACTTTAATTTTCAAAAGATCGTTCTGGTGGTGGCGCCATCATGAGGGATACTGGCGCCGGAGATGAATTGATTTTCATCGGAGGCCAAGAAGGCGGCAAGTTTTGCAATGCCTTGAGAGCTTGCCATGCGGCCCAAAGGGGACTTGGCTTCTTCCTCTTTGCGCATTATAGTAGCGGCTTCCTGAAAATTTATATTTAGTTTAGTTGCCCGATCCTGTATGTTCTGCTCCCATTCTCCAGCGTCCAATGTGCTTGTGCCGATAGTGTTTACTAAAATTTGCCATGGAGCCAGTTGGCGGGCCAAATATTTGGCGAAGAAATCCAGGGCTACTTTTGAACATCCATAGTGAGGATTAAAATTTCCAACCTGACGAGTAGACAGGCTTGAGATATTGATAATTCTTGGAAACTTGGATTTCTGAAGCCAAGGAACTGTATAGCGGGAAAAACGGACTGCGCTCATGCAGTTAAGTTCATACGATCGAAGCCAGTCCTCATCAGTCAGGTCAAAAAAACTGCCAAATTTTTCTAGTCCGCCAACATTGTTTACAAGGATGTCCAGATGGTCTAACTTATCTGGAAAAATATAAGATAATGCCGAGCGTACACTTTCGTCATTAGTGCCGTCAGCAACACAAGAATGGGTGCTTACACCATAAGTTCGTTCCAGTTCATATTGCATATCAGAAACTTTCCGTCTATGGCGCCCGTTAACGATTATAGAAGCTCCTTGGCTGGCCAATTCTCTGGCGATATCAGCTCCAACACCGGAACTCGACCCGGTAATCAGGGCAACTCGGTCTTGAAGGCGTTTCATCGGCACCCCTTTTTAAAAAGCTTTGATATTTTTATACAACATTTTGAAACTATTTGCAAGATAATCGGGCTTTTCCGCCTTTAGTATTTTCGCCGAATGGAAACCCCAAGTTACAGCGACAGTTTTTAACCCCGATTTTTTCGCGGCTTTTAGATCACCTACAGTATCGGTGATCATAATTGTTTCTTCTGGAACGGCCTGGAATTTATCCAGGATCTCTTTTATCATGCCAGCTTTGCTAGTATCTGAGTTCGCCATAATCAAAGAGAACAAATTTTTGATATGGTTCTGTTCTAACAGGTCAACGATATTGTTTGTTCGGCCCGAAGAAGCGATGGTCAGAATGTACTTTTTACGAACCTTTTTTATAAATTTAGTAGCTCCGGGATATAGTTTAACTTTATATTTTTTATCGTAATAATATTTATCATAGTTTTCTTTTCTAAACCTTGAGAAGATTTTATATTTCTTATCATTATTGATAAAATCTTGGAAGCTTTGATGGACATTGCCGATATAAAAATTTCTATATTGAACTTGGGTAAGCGAAAGGCCGGCATAGTTCATCGCATCCCGAATTAGAGGATAAAAAGCATTGAAAGAGTCGGCAAGTACGCCGTCAAAATCAAAAATTATCAATTTAATCCTATTTTCCATGAATCAGATACTAACACCATTAAGATGATTGGTAAATATAAAAACCGCCACTACGGGCGGTTATTTTTTCATGATTTTTTTGACGGTCTCAACAATTTTTTGCGGTGACGGCGGAAGATTATCAAGATGAGGAGCAAATCCGGCCGTTCTTTCTTCCAGACCCAATACTCTCACTTTTTTTGAACTTTGCATCATCAGGTCATGGGCAATGCATTTGGAAACCCCGTTTTCGTAGTCGGTGTCCACGATGATTCCTCCGAAAGAGGAATTTTCCAGCAACTCTAAGGCCTTTTCAAATCCAGCAAATGGCTTTAGCCAAACAAGATGAGACACATTGCAAACGACTCCCGCTTGTTCCAGTTGTTTAACCGCTTCCAATGTCTCAAGTCGGGCTGCCGAGATTGGGAACAAAGTAATATCGGCTTGAGGGTGAACGATATCCGGCATTTCGTAATCAATCTTAAAGCTTCGGCGATGTTCACTGCAGTAAAATGGACCGTCTTGTTCCATGAAATAATTCCAGCCAGTGGTGTATTCGGCAGGCGTCATAGGGGCGTAAACTTTTATCCCCGGCATTCTGGTTATTATGCCATGGTGGCTGTTTGAAGCCACCGGGCCAATGCCGCCTTCCATAGAGATAGCTCTGATAAAAACCGGTACCGAGTAGCCCCACATTTCCTTGGCTTTAGCGGCGTAGTTGGTGAAGAAAGAGGCGTTTTTCCACATGAATCCCTGGTAGCGGCAGATATAGATAGGCCTTCTTCCTGCCAAAGCATAACCAACAGCTAATCCGCCGTTGCTTGTATCCTCTATGGATAATTCAATTAAATTTGGATGGTCTGGTAATTCTGGAACACTATTGCCAACCCAGCCAGCGGCGGTCAGGGCTTGGCAAAGAACGACGCCATTATTTTTGGTAATATGTTCTCTGGTAATTTCTCTGATGGTTTCTGCGCAGTTCATTAGTTTCTCCTCTCATTCCATATGGAATCAACAAAATTTTCCGTTTCTTTTTCAATTTTATTCGCTTCTTTTTCCAGCCCCAGAACGGCCATTTCTTTTTTGACCAATTCATATCTGTTCCATTCCGGCGGGCCATCACATCCGCTTCCGGCGTGCCATAATTCCCGGCAAGTTCTAATGTTCAGAAAAGCAGGAAGTTGTTTTGAGAGCGCTTTGGCATAATGGGCCACCAGCCAGGGGTCGTTAGTAATATCTACGGCCGGCATGCCTTTGGCTTTTGCCTCATCAACAATGGACCAGCTTCTTCTAACCTTAATTTCAGTAAGAAGAGAGAGGTTGTTGTCATAGCAAACAAAAAATACAGGGGCTTTTTTAGTAACTGCTTCGCCCATAGCTCCCAACACATATCCTTCTTCGGCGGCAGCGTCTCCCATGACAGCCAAGGTGATTTGATTTGTTCCTAAGGCATAACCGACCGCAATCGGTATCTGGGTACCCAACAATCCGTCGTGGCCAAACAGACCAGTTTCCGGAGAGTGGATAGAGGCTGAACCACCCATGCCCTTAGAGCATCCACTGGGTAAGCCGAGAAGCTCGTCTCTTAAAGCTTTGATATCTCCGTCCCAACATATATATATGTCATGGCAACGGTGTTGAACGAATCTTTTGATGGATTCATGAAAAATCAATGAAAGTCCGGCGCTAATGGCTTCTTGGCCGAGCGAAAGATAAACAGGGAATCCGGGGACCAACTTTTCGTCATAGGCCTTGGCTGCATTTCTTTCAAAACTGCGACACAGGCATATTTTTTCGAATATCTCCAGACTCTCATATTCGGTAAAAGTTTGAGAAATTTTAGGAATTGCTCCGAGGTGCGCTGATCTCAAAATTATCTCCTTATTTATGTTAAGATTCTTTAAAGAGGTTAAATTAAAAAAGTAGAAATGTCAAGTTTTTATTTCCTCCCTTCAATGATGAGGGCGGAGAGATTATCAAACACACAGTCAAGGTCTCGAAGCTCCTCAACGGTTAAAACATTTGTCGCCGAATAGAGGTGTTCACCTGTATCCGATCTTATGGCTCCGCCCAACAGCACCGCCAATGTTGTGTCTGGGTTTGGCAGATTTGCAATATCTTTTTTTCCATTTATTTTTTTGATATACATTTTATTGTTGTGCGCATCATGTATTATCTCGTTTTCTTTCCCAAAAAATCTTGCATATTGAGCGTTGGGGACCATCCTTTTTTCGCTTTCATAGTTTGTATTTGCCCTTCCGTATTTATCCTGTAACCTTAGAAGGTCATGTTTCATCGGAGGGGTTTCAAATTCCAATACCCGCGCCCCGTCTTTTGATATTGATTCGGTTGAATGAAAGACGCCACTATCTATGATTACGCTATCGTATGGCTGAAGTTCCCAGGATTCATTAAGGGTAGAGAAAATAGTTCGACCCTTAATGACCACCAGAGATGTTTTTTTATTGGGATGGCAATGCATTGAGGTTGATCTTTGATGCCTGATAAAAAGATTCCATAACTCTACTTCCGGCGTGGAGTGCATTAAATACTCATAGCCCCACGGCTTGTCAACTACGATTTTAGTGAAATCAATACTCATCGGGGTAGCATTATATTTATTCAAGGACAAATATTTTTTGTCCAGATCGGTTTGTCTGATTTTTTTAATCATGAGAATTTGGATAAAATGGCTTTCATTAGCTCGGTTACGTCTTTTGGGTGTCTTGCAGTAACAATGTTACCGTCTATGACCGAAGGCCGGTCAGTGTATATCGCTCCGGCGTCATTTATATCATCTTTGATGCCTATGTATCCGGCGATTTTTTTCCCCTTAACAATGCCGGCAGATATGAGCACCCAGGGGCCGTGGCAGAAAGCGGCCACGACTTTTTTTTGCTTGTTCATTTGTCTTACGAATTCAAGAATTTCCGGTACTTGTCTCATTCTATCGGGCGCCTCAAATCCGCCGGGAATCAGAACGAGATCGTAGTTGTTGGCCTGTAGTTTTTTAGCGTCAACAAGCGTGCCGTAGTACCTGACGACCAATTCAAGAGGAAAACCCAATCGTCCCAAGACCAATTTTTTGTCTTTGGTCGCTATGTCCACCGTAAAACCGGCTTCTTTCAAGCGGATGACCGGATATATCACTTCCTCATCCTCAAATCCTTCGGCGGTTATTATGACGGCCCGTTTACTTTTTATAATTTTTTTTGACATATTAATAGTTATCATCGGTATACCCAAGATAAATGATCTGGCTGCCTGTATGTTCAAAATGAAACGGTACATAAAGAAGTTTTTTTAGTTTTTCTCTTACATTATTCTGGAGTTCAGGTTTTACAAAAAATAACATAAATCCGCCGCCGCCGGCACCAAGCAGTTTTCCTCCGGTTGCTCCGGCCTTAACTCCTGCCGTGTATATCGCATCAAGTTTTGGGTTAGTTATTTTTGAGCTTAAGGTGCGTTTTATGCGCCAAGCGCTATCAAGCAACTTACCGAACTCGTTTATGTTTTTGTTGCTTTGCAATATATTAATTCCCTCATCAACCATTTGTCTTATAAGATTTAATTCAGTTTCTTTCTTGGGTGTTAATTTGATTTGTTCTTTGGCTATATCAGATGCGTTTCTTGGAAAATCTGTAAAAAATAACATCAGATGGCTTTGCAGTTCCTTGAGCTGTTCTGACCTCATTACTATTGGATAAACGGCTATTTTTTGAGTTCCGCCAAATTCAATTTTATTTAAACTGCCGAAAGCTGCCGTGGTTTGATCCTGTGACCCCACATTCTCTTTGATCATGTTTTGTTCGATATGAATGGCGTCTAACGCAAGCTGTCTTTTGTTTTTGGTTTGGCCATTCAGGCCGTATAAAGCATTGAGAAGCCCCACCGTAAAAGATGAGCTTGAACCAAGTCCGGACATGGCTGGTAAATCTCCATCGTGGTGTATCTCAATCCCTTTGTCTATTCCAGAGAATCGCATGCTCTCTCTTACGGAGGGGTGGTTTATCTGGCTTATGCTATTTACATTTTCTATCTTTGAATAAACTATTCTATGCTTGTGCTTGAAGAAAGGCGGCAAAAAACGGCAACTGATGTAGCAGTACTTATTAATTGAGGTCGCCAAAACCGCTCCGCCGTTATTTTCATACCAAGCGGGGTAATCGGTGCCTCCTCCAAAAAAGGATATGCGATAGGGGGTTCGTGTGATGATCATTATTTTTCTCTTATTATATTATAAACTTTATAAAAATAAGAATCTTTATCTTTCAACATTTCGGCTGGTTTTCCTTGTTCTGTTATTTTACCATTTTCTAAAACAAACAACTTGTCCGAATTCATTATTGTAGATAATCTATGAGCTATAACAAGTATTGTCATTTTTCCTTTTAGTTTTTCTATCGCTTCGTGGATCAAGAGTTCAGATTCATTGTCCAAGGCGCTGGTTGCTTCGTCCAGTATTAGGATTTCGGGATTTTTAGCAAGGACTCTTGCCAAGATAACTCTTTGCCGTTGGCCGCCTGAGAGCCTCACACCCCTTTCTCCGACAAGAGTTGAAAATTTATCCGGCTGGTTTTCTATAAAATCATATATGTTCGCTATTTTTACGACTTTGATGATATCTTCTTTTGTCAGGAGATTATTATAAAATCGGATATTATTTTCAATTGTATCGTTCAATAAAAACGTGTCTTGGGAAACGTAGCCGATGTTTTTTCTCCAACTTTTTCTGTCGATCGCCGACATGTCTTTTCCATCCAATAAAATTTCGCCCGAACCCGCCGGGAAAAGTCCAAGCATTATATCCGCCAGCGTTGTTTTTCCGGCTCCGGATGGTCCTATAAGTCCAACCATTTCTCCCTTGTTTAGAATAAGATTAAGGTCGGATAAAATTTTATTATTTGTATCGTAAGCAAAAGTAATGTTTTTGAGTTCTAATTTTTCTTTAAATTTGAATAGTTTCGAACCGGAATCAATCTCACCGTGTTTTGAAACTGTTTTTTTGTAATCCATAACAATTTTAAGCTGGGGAAGGCCCTGGTTTATACTATTCAAATTGTTTTGGATCGATTGCATAAAATTAAATTCTTTTTGTATCAGATACACTATCGCCACAAAAGACGCGATGCTGAATGAGCTGCCATAATAATAATAAAATAAAAATATCATGGAGATAAACAATAAACTTACGGGCTCAAGAAAGGTTCCGGGTATTCTGTTATAGAGGTCTGTTTTTATTCTCATGCGCCAAAGATCCTCAAAATATTTATTGCCATTTTCAATAACTTCATTTTCCACTGCCATTGTTTTAACGGTTTTGGCTCCGAGCGTATGTTCACTGACATGATGGCTAACTTGTTTTGAGACCAAGGACGCATCAAAAGACAATCTCCTTGACCTATAAAACAGGGGCTTTAAAAAGAAGAACAGAAGAAGACCAATACCCAAAGTAATAGCGGTAATGGTCGCGGATATATTAAAAGCTATGATTGCGTACATTACAATACTTGTGGCAACCATTATAAGCAAGTTAATGCTTGTTAAGATTCTTGAGCCGGTATTAATATCTTGGGCAAGAATTGATTCTAAGTAACCCATTTTTTGTTCAAGAAGAAACGGCCAGTCGGCTTTGATTGTCGCTTCAAACAATTCGCTTCGGGTTTCTTTTTCGTAATCCGAGGCAATTTTTTGGTTCGTATAATAAGTAAAATATGTAACGATGGCTTTTAAAATAAAAAGCAAAACAATAAAAGCGAGGAGAACGAATACGTTATATGGGAGATGAAAAATAGAAAAAAACTTTTGAATTATTTTTGAGACAATATCTGTTTCGGAATTTTTTTTGCTAGTTATAATTGAAAAAAGGGGAATAAGGGCTCCTATGCCGATTCCTCCGAAGAGGCCTGATATAAATCCTAAAATTACCGTCAAGACGAATTTAAAACGGTAATTCCAGAAAGAATCTTTTATTAACCCGATAGCGTAAGAAATTTTGTCTGTGTTTACGATGCTCATTACCAATTTTTTATTTTTTCTTTAACTTTTTTCTTGAGGTCTTGATATGTTCGGACCGCTTTTCTTTCTACGCTTGGCGATAGGATTCGTAGTAATTCCTTGCCGAATATTCTATATTGTCCACCAACTTTATTTGCGCGAAGCACACCTTTTTTAAGGAGGCGCTTTATGGTGCTGTTGCTAACCTTAAGCATTTTTTGAGCTTCGTTTGTGGTATATATCTCATTTGGATGTATTTCAAGCATAAATTAATTGTATCAATAGGTGTCAAATGGTGTCAATCCCAAACAAAAAGGGCCATTTGACCCTTTAAATATTTGTGAATTTATTATTTCTTATAATCTGGAACCCTTTGATTAATTCAGTTACCCCTTTTTGTAGGGATACTAGAGGCCTGAAACCGGTAGCTTCTATTTTTTCATTACTGACTATGTAATTTCTCTTATCGGGATCTTGTCCGATTTCGGCTTCATGGAAGTAAAAATCTGGAATTTGCTTTTGTATCTCCTGGCAGAGCTCAAGCTTGCTTAGATTGGCATCACTCAACCCTACATTATAGGTCTCATCCTTCATGGTATCAAAGTTTTCAATTGCATGAATAAACGCTCTGGCAACATCCCGTATGTGAATATAATTTCTCTTAAAATGAGCTTCAAACAGAACAATAAATCTGTCGGTCAATGCTCTGTAAACAAAATCATTAACAAGCAGATCCAAGCGCATTCTGGGACTTATACCGAAAACAGTTGCTAACCGGAGCACAACAACATTTTCATTCTCGAGAAGCTTTTTTTCCGCCGCAACCTTTAGTTGGCCATATAGTGAAACAGGATTTAGAGGACTATTTTCATCGCAGTAAATTCCTTCCTGGCCGATACCATAGCCACTATTGGTGTTGGGATAAATAATTCGTTGGTTTCCGGTCGTACTATCTGCAATCGTTTCAATAGCTTCAAGGTTAATACTTTTGGCGGTTTCCGGATCGGCATCGCAAGCAGGAGCCCCTACTATACATGCTAGGGGAATTACTATATCTGTTTTGGCGATCAATCTTCTCAATAATTCTTTATTTCGAACATCTCCCCTAATAATTTCAAACCCTGGATGTATACAACAGTCGGAAAGCGACGTCTGTTCATACATGAAATTATCCAAACCGATTACACTATGGCCAGCATCTAACAACATCGGTACGAGAATTGAGCCGATATAACCGGCGCCTCCAGTGACGAGAACT
>OBEQ011867466.1_pt1 | contig 24483 bp, 26 predicted proteins | sample 1670901 | NCBI WGS metagenome assembly OBEQ01 (sample SAMEA104232315, study PRJEB22302) | groundwater metagenome | biome: forest; feature: aquifer; material: groundwater | place: USA | collected 2011-08-07 | depth 5.4 m | reverse complement strand
TTTATTAGTGTAGATGCAGTCATCATCATTTCAAAAAAATATAATGGGTATTGTGGCCGATGTTCTTCTTGGTATCTTTCAGACAGATGAGCTGGATTTGGCTGCTGATATTCCTCATAATGCATGACAGGTTCTCTTAAACCAGATAACAAATAATCTGACAGATCGGCAGATGGACTTGGGTCCTCATGTGAAAATCTCCATCGTGGATAGTGCCTCTTGCCTGAAGAAAAAGAATATTTTCTCTTGTGGTAGTGATAAATTCGCTTTTTATCTCTATTTCAAATAGCGTCCGATGAAAAGCATAATTTTCTTCTATTGTCGGATAATCACCACCAGAGTCTGCTGCAATTTTTATAGATAGTTTGGGAACACCCAAAATAACTTCTTTTCCTTCCTCGATGATTATATATGGCTGTCTTTTTGTGACTTGCTTTTCTTTTCGTCCCAAAGACTCTACCTCAATTGCATCATTTGGATCTTTCAACTGATAGACCCACTTTTTTGTATCTGAATTGCCAGCTTTTTGCCGAATGGCTTTACCGCTCTTTACAGCCTGATTAAGAGATTCAATCAACCCAGTTCTAACTTTAAAGATATCTTGGTCATGTAACATAAAAAGACTTAGTTTTGCACCAGAAGAAGCCTTCATGAGCATGTCACATTCCAAACTGGAGGGATGCGCGTTATCAAATGCTTCAGGCGTTACTAAGGACGATATACCGTAGGAAGATCTTGCGCGTTCGCTTATAAGTGGGTGGATACTCTTAGTATCCAGAAAATATGTAAATTTATCCGGAAGAAGTGTATGAAGGAAGCGGATTTGTCTTGCCATTTGATTTCTAGGAGGAAATCCTTCTTCTGAATAATGAAAACTAGTAAATTTATCAAAGGTCAGAGTGTATCCGATTGTAGGTTCTAATTCTACAGTAGGAACAGCTTGTGATTTATCACGCCAATCGAAATGACAATAATCATCGTTAAATTCATGAACACCAGCACCATTTGCATTAAATATTTCTATCGCTCTAGCAGACATATAATTACTCCCAAACAAAACCTTTCTTTTTAACAGTTTTGAGAAGTTTGGGGTTAATGCCGAGAGAATTTAGTTTGATACGCAATCTATAAACCAATCGATCCAGAGCCCAGTCGGAATATTTGTCTTCCCATGAAGCTCCCCAGATTACTTTAGCGATTTCATCCCGAGGAACGATCTTCTTCTTAGCTGAAAGCAACAGCAACATAAACGCTCTTTCTTTCTTCGAAAGCGCTGGGGTAATATCTTTTTCTCCTATCAGTATGGAATCTTCCCTTACATGAAACATATTTAATTTTTCAATTATTTGAGAAAATAGGGGAATTCCGAGGGAAGTTTTGCCTTTGGTTTGCTTAATTATTCTTATACTTTTCAGGTAGTTATATTCATGAGAAAGTGTATCTGTTTTCTGTAAATTATTGTTATAGATTTTTCGGATGATGTTTTGTTCTTCTTCTATAAATTTTTTCCAGATAACTTCCAGTTTGCGGATAAGAACTTCATCTTTCATTGCTTCACTTACAGTCATGTCAGGATTATCCCGAAGGCTTCTGTGCACCTGATGTATAAGCCATAAATAGCCTCCACAAGCTGTGATTATTTCATTTACAGTTCTATCAGGTAATGAAAATTTCCAATGGTAATTATAATGAGATATAAATTGCTTAGAATCAGAATTCCCATACATGGGATATTTGACGATATTGTCATAGAGAAACGAAGCTTTATCGACTAGAAGGCTGTATTTTTCATGAGTTATATCCAACTCTGAAAAAATCACCACCGATAAATTTTTGCTGGTGCGTATAAGAAGTTCCAATGGTTGCTATCTTTAATTCAGTTGCTATTCCGATAAGAGTATCTTTGACGGCTTGGTGAAGATCTTTTTGATCGATGGGTAAATATTTTAGAATATATTTCTTATGGTATATACCTAGGATATCTTTCAAAGTTTGAGGATTATTTATTATCTCCAATACCCTGTATTCACAATCATCCTGAAGCTGAATTACAGTACCGGATTCACCAAAACGAACTATATTTAGCCACCTTCGAGCGTTTGCGAGTGTAGTTTCTTGTGTAACTGGTGTAGGACCTTCAGATTTAATAATGACCATAAACGTCAGGATTTATTTAATAACAAGCCTACAAGAGTATAAATAATCATAATTCTATGAAGGACAGGAAAATTATTTTGTGCAGAGTAAAAAGTCAGGATTATTGTCAGATTATACCTAATATCGTCAGAATGTCAAATTTAGGGAGAGTAATAAGTCAAGCAAGGGTGGAAGTAAAGATTTATATTTAGCCCATTATTTATGGCTAAGGCGACGTTAGTAAATAATCTATACATATTATTTACTATTACGCACCTTTGTGGCGCATAGCACAGTATCACAGTTAATAAGTTTATTTTCTATTGCGCCCTATGTGAGTGAATTTTATAAAAATACCCGTCCTGCAGGGTTGTTTTCCCTGTCCAGAAAAAAAATGAGAGAAAGAGTAGAACAAACAACACTTAGTTTAAATCAATCCGATTGGACTGTACCACGGGATTATTCGCACTTTCCTCATGGATTAGAACTAGGAGATCTTGATCGTTTACATAGTGCAGCTCAACTGACGGAACGGTTAAATATGATGCTAAAAGGAACAGGTGATATCAGAACTGCGCAAAGATTTATAAAAAATCTAGATAAAAAATTTGAATATGGAGTCAGTTTTATACCCGGATTTTCTAATTGCTATGCAGATTGTATTGTTTATGATGCCGCAGGCGTGGAATTAGTTCCTGGTGGAAGGCATATTCGACCGGAACCAGATGAAGTGGTTGTTCTTGTTACCGCTCTTAGTGTATGTGGTACTGACCGGGGAGAGTTGAAAAAAGCTTTTTCCGGAAAACTCGCGCCCGAGCAAATAGGTTTAACTGTTGGTCATGAAATGGCAGGAATAGTAGTAGCTAAAGGACATTATGTAGATGATGTGATGTCTTGCAAGATAGGAGATATCGTAAATGCAGAATCGCATTATCCTGGTATATATCATAATGATCTAGCTTCAAGTTATTATGATGGTTCTGATGGAATATATTCATTACGTGGTACAGGCGTAGATAAAACTAATAATACAAGAATGCGGCCTAAACACGGTTTTTTCAGCAGATTAGCAGTGCTAAATAGAAAATCGATAATGAAAGTTATCCCAACAGATATTGCAGAAAGAGCAGTATCACCAAGTATGTATGAGTCGTTGGGTAATCCTAAAGAAATTACTTTGAAATTAAAAGAGATGGGGATAAAAAGAGGTGCCACTCTTTTTGTGATTGGAGAAGGAGCAACAGGTAGGCCATTATCTGCATTTGCAACATCTGATGGATATAAAGTAATTGGTATAGAACCTGATGAAACATATAGACAACTTTCAGATAACAGACAAGTTTGTGAAAGAATCTATTCCAATGTGCAAGAAGCGATCACGCGAGAAATCCCCATATTAGAGAAAGCTGGTGTAAAAGATGTTGTGGTATCTGTAATGTCCGGAGACCAAAGAGCTCTTAATGAGGGAATGAGGCTATTAAGAAGTGTAAATGTAGGAGAGCAGGGAAGGAGAGTGTTAGTAGTTTTTGGATTATTTAATGACCCAAACGCTAAAATGCCCTTTGTATCCATAGATGTATCTCAAAATAGTTTTGTTTTTGACCGTATGACTGATAGAACCGAGGATGGTATAGAAATAACGGGTGTATGTGGTAGAAGGTGGGAAACATGGGATGAGATGCTGAAAGATTTTCAAAGAGATCCACAATTACTGCGTACTCAAAATGAGGGTATTGCACTTGTTGGTGGAAGAGACCCCTTTCTATCCCTTTATCATATTTTAAAAAGAGGTGAAGAAGGAATTCAGGAAAGACTAAGAAGTGAAAAAAAGGTGAAATTAGCTGCTAATTTTTTTGATAGAAGAACAGTATTTCATTACGGTTGGACGGAACAAAAATGGCTTGATTCCATGAATAATTTAAATTAGACGATACTATTAAAAGCTAATAGAAAATATAGTTAGATTTATCTGTTTGAATATGAAATTTATATGTGAATTTATCTGGAGGAAATAAATATGCCAGTACCAAATAGACAAGAAACTGAGACTTTCTTTGGAGAAGGTCCAAATTTTTATATAGATAGAGATTTTTTGATACTAGATGAGGCTGCCATTGATGTCCAATCTCATTTTCGACTTGCTGCATCCAGGAGTATAGGAGATGTTCAACTTGTGGACAAGTGGATGCTATCCGGATATAGACTCGGTAAACAATCGCAATTTGTCATATCTGCAACTGAAATTCGTGAAGTGACAGATAGTGCTGAAAAAATGCAAGTAAGGGCTGCCAATAACGGATTAAGTTTCTGCAGTAGACACGGAATTATTAGGTCAATGGATCAATTTAAAGAGACGCCACATCTATTAGAAATAGCTCATGAACTGGGTGATTATACCGTAATACCTGATGGAAATCTATATGAAAGTGATCAGATATTGGTACGTACAATTGGTTTCGATCTATTTCCTGATTATAGAGGTAGAGATATAGTGTTACAAACAAGTTTTAGTGGAATAGATGAGCCACATATCAGAATAAAAATGGCAAAAAGAGTTCTTGCCTGGCACAGGATAGCGGGATCAACCGGGAGTTTAGCAGAATCAATTGACTTAGCTTTGGTTCAAGGGGAAATCTCACCGGATTTTGCAAATGCATTTGGCCTTCGAGCCACCGAGCTAGCATTTAAGAAAGAAGCTGAAAGAGTAGGAATAAATCCAGGTATCACTGATGTAATTTTCAACTTCCGAGATAATTCAGGTGGAGGATCAAGTATGTGCTGTAAACCGTAGTTATTGACAAGAAGAGAAGACCGGTTGTAGAATAGAGCAAGTTCTGACGATATATATGAGAATTTGCGATAGACTAAATATCATTACAACTACTACAACTGGTCCTTCTTGGAAGGAGGTTTCGTAGTAGTTTAAATTTAGTAATCTACAGACCTCCAAAAGGAGGTCTTATTTTTTTGGAGAAAAAAATAAAATGAAAGTCATGAAATTTGGAGGAACATCGGTAGGAAGCGGAACGCACATACTTCATGTGGCAAAAATCATCAGGAAATATGCCAAACGTGAAAGTATCGTGGTGGTAGTTTCTGCCATGTGCGGCGTGACAGATAAGCTTATATCGATATTTCAAAAGTATAAGAATAATGATCTAGTTGAAGCCAAAGAAGAATTATTGCAACTTTACCACCTGCATATGAAAGCATTTGACGAAATTGATCTGAAGAAAAAAATATGTCTATCGGAAAGAAAAAATTTGAATAGTCTTTTCGGGGAGCTGCTTTTAAGTCTGACCGTAAGAAGAAATGATAAACCTTGGGATTATGATTATGCGGTTTCCTTTGGAGAAAGATTTGCAGTGCAGTTATTATCCTGTGCGTTAAGCAAATTGAAAGTGTCCTCAAAATATATAGATAGTTCAGGGCTCATCATCACCAATAATGAATTTGGAAATAGTAAAGTGCTTATGAAAGAAACCAAAGTAAAAATCGAGGAGGTACTTTTTCCGATGATTATGGATGGAATAGTGCCGGTGGTAACCGGTTTTTATGGAAGTACGAAAGATGGAAGGGTAGCAACTTTAGGTCGAGGAGGTTCGGATTATACTGCCACAATACTGGCTCATGCTTTGGATGCGCAGGAAGTAATTTTATGGAAAGAAGTAGATGGGGTATATAGCCATGATCCGAAGAAAAACGGAAACGGAGCGAAATTTTTTCCGCAACTAACTTTTGCAGAAGCTATAAAACTGGCCAAAAATGGGGCAAAAATTATTCATCCCCACGCATTGGACTCCCTGGCGTCAAAAAATATCATTGTTTGGGTGAAAAATACTTTTAAACCGGATCTTGCAGGCACGAAAATATGGAAAGGAATCTCATGAATAATATTTACATAATCCATCTGGGTATAGGGCAAGTGGGGCATAGTTTGGCGGATCAAATAATGAGGGTTAAGGATAAATTACGCGATAAGTACTTGATAAATCTAATTTATTGCGGATTATACAATTCTTGCAGCGGTTATTATAACCCTGAAGGGTTTAGTGATGATCAACTTAAAAAAATTCTGGATAATCTCGAGAGAAAAGGTCAAAAAAAAGAGGTTAATGATGAAGTTTTAAATATATTAAATGAATTACATCAGCCTTTTATACTTATTGATACTACGGCATCGGAGAAAACTTTCCCGTTAATATTTTCAGCTCTTGCCAAAGGCGGATATGCTGTTTTGTCAAATAAAAAACCTCTTACGATGAGGCAGGAGGAATTTGATTTGTTAAATCAGTTAGGGAAAGACCGGCTTTTTTATGAAACTTGCGTGGGGGCAGGGTTGCCTGTCATTTCTACTTTGAAAGATTTGATAGATACCGGGGATGAAATATTAGAAATCAAAGGATGCTTCAGCGGCACTCTGGGGTATCTATTTTCCCAACTAGAAGAAGGAAATCCATTCTCAAGGGCAGTATTAGAGGCGAAGAATCTAGGGTTCACTGAACCGGATCCCAGGGATGACCTATCCGGATTGGATGTAGTCAGAAAGGCATTAATCCTGGCAAGGATGATGGGGCAAAAAATAGAATTGTCGGATATAAAATTGGAAAAATTATATATAAAAGAAATGGAAAATCTGTCTGTTGATAAATTTCTTAAGACTATCAATCAAATGGATGAAGAATATAGGAAAAAGTTTGAAAAAGAAAAAGATAACGGAAAAACACTTCGTTTTATAGCAAATGTTTCTTCTAACGGATGTAAGGTAGGTATGGAATCTGTAGCTAAAGATAGCGATCTAGGATCTTTGAAAGGACCGGATAATATGATAGTTTTCAAAACCAGAAGATATTTTGATAGGCCAATGGTGATTAAAGGTCCTGGTGCTGGGTCGGAAGTGACAGCAGCTGGAGTGTTTGCAGATTTATTAAAAGTTGCAGGAATTGAGTGATTATAATTTACGGGTCCTGCCGCTCGCGTGTCCCAACGCTACGATACATCTTCGGTTGGGAGTCCCTCGCTTGCGTCACCCGTAGTTAAAATTAAGGAGTTTAAATATTATGAATAAAATAAGGGTCGGAATATTAGGAGCCACTGGGATGGTAGGGCAAAGGTTTATAACACTTTTGGAAAATCATCCGTGGTTTGACGTGGTTTGTTTGGCCGCCTCTTCTTCATCCGCTGGTAAAACATACAAGGAAGCAGTTTCCGGAAGATGGAAAATGCAGGAGAAAATTCCAAAGTCAATAAAAAATATAAAGGTATTATCAGTAGAAGATAATCTGGACACAATCAGCAGGTCGGTAGATTTTGTCTTTTCCGCTTTTGAGGCAGATAAGGAAAAGATTAAAAAAATTGAGGAGAGGTATTCTGCATATATTCCCGTTGTCTCAAATAATTCGGCACATCGCTGGACTATCGATGTACCGATGATTATGCCGGAGATAAATCCAGATCATTTGGCGCTGATTGATATTCAGAGAAAAAACAGAGGGTGGAAGGGATTTATTGTGGTGAAGCCAAATTGTTCATTACAATCTTATTTGCCAATAATTTATGCACTGAAGAAATTTCAGCCGACTGCAGTTTCAGTTACTACCATGCAAGCCATATCAGGAGCAGGGAAAAATTTCGAAGTTTGGCCGGAGATGGTAGATAACGTAATTCCATTTATCGGTGGAGAGGAAGAGAAAACCGAGAGAGAACCCATGAAAATTTTGGGGTTACTTAATAGTAATCACATAGAATTAGCAAGTAAACCAAAAATTTCAGCCACTTGTATAAGGGTTGCTGCATCTGATGGACATATGGCAAGCGTGTCTGTGAAGTTTGAAAAGAAACCAGTATTGGATCAGATAATAAATTCAATAAATAATTTCCACAATCCCTTAGATAAACTAAATCTTCCGTCAGCGCCAAAAAGATTTATCAAATATTTTGCTGAAGACGATCGACCGCAAACAAAGTTAGATAGGGATTTCAAAAATGGTATGGGCATAACTTGCGGAAGATTTCGACAAGACCCATTATCTCATTGGAAATTTGTTGCTCTTTCCCATAACACTATTCGTGGAGCCGCCGGCGGGGCGATTCTTACTGCAGAACTGCTATATAAGAAAGGATATTTATGAAAATTAAAGTGAAAGTACCAGCTACATCTGCCAATCTGGGGGCGGGATTTGATGTTTTTGGACTGGCAGTGAATTTATTTAATGAATTTGTCGTTGCAGATAGTGACCGATTTGAAATGATTATAAATGGGGAAAAAGGTAATCTTACATTAACTCCAGAAAATCTTTTTTATAAATCTTTCAAATATCTTTTCGAAAGACTAAAAATGAAAATTCCCCAAGTTAAAATTACGATGAATATTCAAATTCCACAAGGAAGGGGATTGGGTAGCAGTGCTACAGCTGTGGTGGGAGGACTTATGTGCGCCAATGTATTCTTAAGCGGTAAATATTCCCGGGAGGATTTACTCCCATTTGCCATAAAGCTCGAACATGGAAATAATCCTGATAACGTGTCACCTGCTATATTTGGCGGGTTAATTGTTATAACCAGCGTAGATAAAAAAATTATCTATACCAAAAATCCGTTTCCACTAAATTTAAAAGCCATATATTTTATTCCGGATTTTGAGATGGATACCGCAGCCACTAGAAAATTGATGCCCAAAATTTATTCAAAAGAAGATGTGGTATTTAGTACAGGTAGAGTGGCATTGTTTCTATCAGCGATACATAGAAAGCAATATAATTTATTAGGAGTTGCTATGCAGGATAGGATTCATCAACCTACCAGAGTCAAACTTTTTCCTTTAATGCCTAAGTTAATTGAGGCAGCTTTGAGTGCCGGCGCTTATGGAGCAGCTCTTTCCGGTGGAGGATCATCTATAATTGCTTTAGCGGATCATAATTTAGAAAAAATTGCCCAATCAATTAACTTGCAGGCTAAGGAGAATCAAATCAGTGGAAAAACCTTGATAGTAGATATAAATAAAGCCGGGGCAATAGTTTCCCAATATTGAAATGATTTATTATAAAAGTACCAGAGGACTTCAAAAAAAATTTACTTTTTCGGAAGCGATTTTGAAAGGTATTGCTCCCGACGGCGGATTATTTGTACCCACAGAAGTTCCTCAACTGACAATAGACAAATTGAAAAGTTTAGTGGGCAAGTCTTATCAGGAATTATGTCTAGAAATATTTGATCTTTTTCAAACAGATTTTCCGAGCGATTTATTAAAAGATATAATCTTCAAAGCATATTCATCCAACTTTGATGATCCGCAAATAGCTCCATTGGTGAGGTTGAAAGAAAATCAATATATCTTGGAACTTTGGCATGGTCCTACATCTGCCTTCAAAGACATGGCTTTGCAGATTATGCCTTATTTTTTTGCCGAAGCAGCCAAGAAGTCATCACAAAAGTATCTTATTCTGGTCGCCACATCCGGTGATACTGGAAAAGCCGCACTAGAGGGATACAAAGATAAAGGAGGAATTTCGATCATTGTTTTTTATCCGGATAAAGGTGTATCAAAATTGCAAGCATTACAAATGACTACCCAAGAGGGGCAGAATTTAAAAGTCTTTAGTGTGCAGGGTAATTTTGATGATGTGCAAAGTTATGTGAAGGAAGTATTTAATGATGAGAAGTTTAATAATCAATTATTTAAAAAACAAGATACTGTTCTTTCTTCAGCAAATTCCATAAATTGGGGAAGATTATTGCCGCAGATTGTATATCACATCTTTAGTTATTTAAATTTGATTGAGCAAAAAGTGATTAAAAAAGGAGATGAAATTGATATTGCGGTGCCGACCGGAAATTTTGGAAATATTTTGGCAGCTTTCTATGCAAAGAAAATAGGTTTGCCTATTCGGAAGCTTATTTGCGCATCCAATGGAAATAATGTTATTACAAAATTTTTGCAAACCGGAATCTATGACATTCATAAAAAGAAATTAATAAAAACACCTTCTCCATCGATGGATATAATTGTTGCCAGTAATATTGAAAGACTATTGTATGAGATTACTAATGATCAAATCTTAATTAATCTATGGATGAGACAACTTCAAGAAGGAAAAAAGTTTGAAATTGATGCTAAGACTAAAAAGGTTATTCAAGAAATCTTTTATGCAGATTGGGTATCCAATGATGATTGTTTATTAACTATCAAAACTACATATAATGAAACTGGTTATCTTATGGATCCGCATTCTGCCGTTGCCCAGGCAGTTGTTGATAGATATCAAGTGCGTTTTGGCACTGATTTACCAATGGTGATTTGTTCTACCGCTCACTGGGCAAAATTTCCAAAGGATGTATACAAAGCATTAAAAGGACTGCGAACTGATGAGGATGAATTTGAATTAATTCAAGTAATAAAAGAAATGGATTCTAAATTACATGTACCCAAAAATATTTTGGATTTGGAAAATAAAAAAGTACTACATAAGGGGAAAATTCAGTCGACAAAAGAAGAAATGGAGAAAATAATTCTGCAATATTTATCAAAATGATACAATGGAAATAATTGAAATTTTATGTATGCAATAGATAAAACATCATTCTTTTGGAATTATCTTTCTGCTGGGCAGAAAGGACTGATAGAGGAAGGCTTGTATCTTTTGGAAGATATAAAAACTCATCCCGACGCTAGAATTACCGATTATTCATATCTGGTTTTTCCTTTTGCCAAAGCTTATGAGGGATTTTTGAAGAAGCTTTTTCTGGACCTTAAATTTATTCCACTGCAGGTTTATGAAAGCGACCATTTCCGTATAGGTAAAGCGCTCAATCCTCATCTGGAAAAAATTTTAAGACATGAATCCATTTATGACAAAATTATAAGCGTTTGTGGTAATCAGGCGCTTGCGGATGAATTATGGAACGTTTGGAAAAAAGGAAGAAATCTGGTTTTTCACTATTTCCCTCACAATTTACATGCTCTTTCACTCACAGATGCAGAAAATATTATAAGTGAGATGTTAATGGTTATGGAAAGAGCAGTACGTGAATGCAAAGTGGAAGAAAGTTAAGAAACTAACCTTTTACCATTCTTTTTGAAGTAGTGATGATGGACTTCCTCTGTCATGGCAACTCCTTTTTTTTGGACATCTTCAAGTTTAGTTAGAGCTTCATCCATTTTGGTAACCAAACCTTCAGTAACTTCCTTTTTACCGTCCACCACCTCTTTCACGATCTTTTCTTTAACATCTTTGGCTTCTGCTAAAAATTCTTCTCCTTTTTTTTGCAGTTTGGCTACTTTTTCCTCCAACTCTTCCTCATAAGATTCCGCTTCTTCCATAAGCTGGTCTGCAAGTTTTTTTCCTTGTTTAGTGCCCATGAGAAAAATTATAAAAGCTCCAACTAAGCCGCCCAGGAAAAAACCTACCCAAAAATTATTAGATCCTTTGTCGTTATTCATCTTTTTTCTCCCTCGGGATGAATCCTCGGGATGAATCCTTTTTATTAAAAACTTTCAATACACCAAAAACAGCTTTTAATCCATCGGAAAATCCGTGAAGATTTTGAAATGATTTGCCGAGATTTTGCGTCATCGTTACCGCACCGTCGGCCATCGTGTTGAATTTAGATAACATTTTACGTATTTCAGAAAGTATCAGGAAAATTTGCCAACCGATGATAACAGTTAAAGAAGTGAGAACTACAACAACTATAAAAAGTAGAATTTGAGTAGGTTCTATCATAGGCAGGATTTATCTTTCTAGATTTTAAATCACATTCCCAAAACAGTCAACCCTTCGATATCACTCAGGATAAACGATTTATTGATTTTCTAGTATTTGGATTGTCCGGGTCACAGTTCTCTTTTTACCGTATTTGCTGGTAGATTCAATGCTGATGGAGTTTACACCGGGTGAAAGTAGTAAAGTAGTTGTAAATTCCCCATTTGCAGATAGAGCAACTTTCTGGTTGTTTATGGATACGACCGCATCTGTTTCTGTTTTTCCCATTATTTGAATTTTATTTGTGTTCAAAGTTTCGCCTTCCAATGGTTTAGTGATTACTAAATTTGGCGGACTGGTATACGAATTGTACTGTAAAAAAAGATAGCCAAAAAATAAAAGTAAAAAAGCAAGCACTATGCCTATCAAACCAACTTGAGGTGTAAGTCGAAATATCGGTTCGTCAAGTGGGTGTGCTAGGCCGGAAGGTAACAAGCGAGTTTTTTCCTGTTCTTGAAAATGCCGTCTGAAGATGGCTACCATTTCATCCGGCTTTAAACCCAAAAATGAACTGTAGTTTCTGATAAAACCTTTGATATAAGGAAGTGATGGTAGTTTATTCCAGTCATTTTCTTCTAAAGCGATTAGGAATTTTTTTCTAATCCTAATAGCTGTCTCTATATCTTCAAAAGTGAGCTTTTTTTCGATTCTGATCTTTTTTAAAATTTCTCCAACTGTTTTCATGATTTAATTATTTATTGGCGAGGAATCTGAATTGGGTGAAGTATTACTTCCTGCAAGAAACTCATCCGCATTATGGATAAGTACGTCTCTGGGTTTGGAACCTTCACCGGGACCAATAATACCTTCTTCTTCAAGTCGATCCAAAATTCTGGCAGCTCTGGCATAACCTATCGAAAGACGACGCTGAAGTAAAGATGCAGAAGCCCGGTCATATTGGCAAACTACTTTTACCGCATCGTCAAATAATGTATCTCTGCCATTATCAGAAGTAGCTTGAGTTCCATTTGTAAACTTCTTCACAGTTACAGGCATGGAAGTTACTTCCGTAGTATATTCTACGGGCATATTTTTACTGCGGAGAAATTCGACTAGTTTTTTGACTTCCTGTTCGGAGATAAATGTCCCTTGTATTCTGGTGGGTTTTGCCTGATCCGGTGGGATATAAAGCATATCTCCCCGGCCAAGAAGTTTTTCCGCTCCAGGCATATCTATGATTACTCTGGAATCAATCATTGATGAAACATTGAAAGCGATTCTAGATGGAATATTTGCTTTTATAAGTCCGGTTATGACGTCCACAGATGGTCTCTGGGTTGCAATCACCAGATGTATACCGGTTGCCCTGGCCATCTGGGCTAGCCTGCAGATTGAATCTTCCACCTCCACAGGTGCATAAGCCATCAAATCTGCCAATTCATCTATGAAAATTACGATATAAGGAAGAGATTGGAAACCAGCCAATTCATTAAACCCATCGATATTGCGCACACCCACTTCCGCAAATAATTTATATCTTTTATCCATCTCTGCTAAAGCCCATTTTAATGCTGAAAGAATTTTATCTGTCTCGACAATGACAGGAGTTAAAAGATGAGGAATACCATTGAAACCAGTCAATTCCACCCTTTTCGGATCAACCAAGATTAGTCTTACTTCCGCAGGTGTGGTTCTAAACAATAGTGATGAGATCCATGTGTTTATAAGTACTGATTTTCCGCTTCCTGTGGTACCAGCTATGAGGACATGGGGCATTTTGGCTATGTTGGCAGTTATGGGAATACCGGAAACATTTAATCCTAAAGCAACTAGCAATTTATGTTTTTCTTTTTTAAAGTTATCCGATAAAAGCATTTGTTTAAGCGTAACGAATTCCAAAGTTCTATTGGGTATCTCTATACCTACCAAATTTCTACCGGGTATGGGAGCCTCAATCCTTATCTGTCCGCCCGGAGCAGCCAGAGCAAGAGCTAGATCGCTGGAAAGAGCTGTAATCTTTGATAACTTTGTACCCATAGCAATTTCCAAAGCATATTGTGTGACTGCCGGTCCTTCATTTACTTCAGAGACTCTGGCAGTTATACCGAAGCTTTCCAGAGTTTTTTCGATGATATGCGCGTGGTGTTTCATATCTCCACGATCAGCTTTCTGACTATTGGAACCGGAAAGCAAACTTATAGGTGGGTACTCCCAAACATCAGTAGTATTGGGTAAATTGGTGATGAGGCTGGTAGAAAGGGATAGTTGATCTGTCTTTTTGACTTCTGTTGATGGTTTATCGTTTTTGATCACTATTGCTTTTTTTTCATTCATCTGAGACTCACTTGGGAGATTGATCGGAAGTTTCTCCAGAAACATAGGTTTTGGTTTTTTGGCAAATAAATCTGCCGACGGACCGATATATTTTTTTGCAATTTGGATGAATTTACCAATGGATTGCACAATTTCATCTAGAGAAGTATTGAAAAGTACGATAAGTCCGATCAGAAACATTCCGGAAAGTATGATAAAAGCTCCAACAGGAGAAACCAAAGCCATGAAATTATTCCAGATTTGCTGGCCAATGTATCCACTTTGCGTAAGAGCAAGTAAACAGATATAGGAGAGAAGAAGTCCCAATGAGACGTTTGGTTTTGTAAACTTTGATTTGATTTTGATAAACAAAAAAGACAAACCCATCAGTACAATTGGTAACAAAATTGCCCCCCAACCGAGTTTGTCAGAAATGATAGAGTTTACCCGAGTCAGAATGGTACCGCTTTGGAAATAAGAAATAGCAGTGATTCCCGCTCCTGATATAAGAAGGATGGCAAAGATAGTAAAGACAGTTTGTGATTTTATCCTATACCTAAAAAGTTTTTTTCGTCTGGCCATAGACAGTAATTTATTATAACAACTAACCCAGTTTATAAGAATATCCTATAGTATTATTAGCGGATTGTCAAGAGTTTGTTGACTACACAATATTCTTCGAACGGAGTGAGAAGTTCTCGCTTCGCTCGAACAATACATACATTGTTATTACAGTTACATTCAGCGTAAAATATAATTATGGCAGACAAAATTGTCGAAGTAAATCATCTCACCAAGAAATTTGGCAAGTTTACTGCAGTTGACGATATCTCTTTTTCTATCAAGGAAGGTGAAATCGTAGGTCTTCTGGGTCCCAATGGAGCTGGGAAGACGACTACGATTAGGATAATGTTAACCCTTATAATTCCGGAATCAGGAGAAATAAAAATTTTTGGTAAAGACTTATTTTTACATAGGGAAGAGATTTTAAAAAAAGTAAATTTTACTTTCGTAAATAATTTATCCGGTGGTAGGCTTACTGTTTTTGAGACGCTTATCTTTTTTTCAAAATTATATGAAGTCCAAGACTATAGGCAAAAAATTGATGAATTATTATCAAGGTTTGAAATAACTCAATTTAAAAATAAAAAAAACAGGGAACTTTCAAGCGGTGAACTTTCTAGAGTGACTCTTTGTAAAGCATTGCTAAATAATCCTGAGATTCTATATCTTGACGAGCCAACAGCATCTCTTGATCCTGATATGGCAGATAAAACCAGAGAATTAATTAAAGAAATCCAAAAGCAGTATGGCATGACAATTCTTTATACTTCACATAATATGCATGAAGTCGAACTGATGTGTGACAGAATAATTTTTCTTCACAAAGGTAAAATAGTTATTTCAGGAACTCCACTGGAAATTACTAAAAAGATTATTGATGAAAATGCAACAGAAGCGTCTCTCAGGGATGTTTTTATAAAAATTTCAAGAGGAGAAGAGGATGAATTGGCATAGAGTTGCAGCTTTAATGTACCGCTATATTATGTTACTTCGCCATGATTTTGGCAAAGTAGCTGATACGTTTTATTGGCCGCTTATAGATATTATCTCGTGGGGTTTTATGACTATTTATATAAGTCAGACACAATTACCACAAAGCAATATCGCAAATTTTCTACTTTCTGCCATCATTTTATGGACGGTGGTCTATACTGTCGCAAGAGACGTAGCTGTATCATTTATAGATGATATGTGGGATAGGAATGTGATTAATCTCTATTGTAGTCCGCTTAAACCTACCGAATTTTTGATTTCTAGCTTATTAATTGCCGTTTTTCGGGTAGTGCTTACCGCTGTAGTGTTAGTTACAGTAGCTTATCTATTCTATTCTTTTAATATTTTCATGTTAGGAATCTATTTCTTTATATTCTTTTTGGTTCTGGTCGTATTTTCCTATGCGATTGGTATTTTTGCGATGTCATTGATAATGAAATTTGGGCCTGGAGTAGAAATATTTGCTTGGAGTATACCGGCGATTTTATCACCAATTTCAGCTGTTTTTTATCCATTATCAATACTGCCTCAATTTATCCAATACATCGCAAGACTATTTCCCACGAGCTATATCTTCGAAGGGATGAGAACAGTACTTCTTGGTGGAGCTTTTAATTGGCAATATTTGTTGATTGCAAGCATGTTGGACATTTTTTATTTACTAGGAGCTTATCTTTTGTTTTTTAAAGTATTGAACGATGTACGGAAAAATGGTCTGATCGCTAGATTTTCATGACTTTACTTGTGGTGATTAGTTATCTAAAATAAAATATTATACTTATGGCGAAAGTAAATGAAACTCATCCGGAATATCAGTATTTGAATTTACTTCAGGATATCTTAGATAACGGGCAATGGAAAGTGAGTCACTCGACAGGTGTAAAACTTAAAAGCGTCTTTGGCAGACAGATAAGATTTGATCTTTCCAAAGGCTTTCCTCTTCTGACCACCAAAAAAGTTTTCAGCAGAGGGATTATCCACGAGCTTATCTGGTTTTTGTCAGGCGATTCCAATATCAAATATTTGGTAGAGAATAATGTCCATATCTGGGACGAGTGGGCGTATAAGAAATATTTATGGGCGGTTGAAGCAGGTAAGGCACAAAAGATGCCTTATGGAGAATTTATCCAAAAAATCCAGACAGATAAAAAGTTTTTGAAGAAATGGGGAGAGTTGGGACCCGTATATGGAGTACAATGGCGAAAATGGCCTACCGGAAGAAGAAATACCGTAGATCAACTGGGTTGGGCAATAGAAAAAATCAAAAAATATCCCCAGAAAAAACACTACATTATTTCCGCTTGGAATGCCGGGTGTATCTATGAAATGAGCGGCAGTCATGCAGCTTCGATGGTGATAGCCCCATGTCATACGATGTTTCATATAAATATAACCGGCGATAAACTTTCATTACTTCTTTATCAAAGAAGCGCGGATATGTTTCTTGGGGTGCCATTTAACATTGCCTCATATTCTTTGCTTACACTAATGTTGGCTCAAGTGACTGGGTATAAGCCCGGGGATTTTATCCACACTTTTGGCGATGCTCATATCTATGAAAATCATTTTGATCAAGTGAAAGAGCAGCTTAAAAGGATTCCAAAACAATTTCCGAAAATGAAAATGGATCCAACCGTCAAAAAAATAGATGACTTCAAATTCGAGCATTTCACTCTCGAAGGATATGATCCTCATCCTCCCATAAAAGGTGAAATTACAGTTGTTGGTGGTTTTTGATGAATAAGCCTCTTATCAGTATAATTGCTGCAATTGGAAGTAATCGTGAATTAGGAAAAAATAATAAACTCCTTTGGAATATTCCGGAAGATTTCAAAAGATTTAAAGAATTAACAATAAACCATCCGGTAATAATGGGACGTAAAACATTCGAATCGATCGGGAAACCATTACCAAATCGAACAAATATTATTATCACTCATGATAAAAATTATAAAGAAGAAGGTTGTTTCGTTACTCATTCATTAGAGGAAGCGCTTGAATTGGCGAAGACAAAAGATGATAATGAGATTTTCATTATCGGCGGAGGACAGATTTATGAACAAGCGATCGGCATCGCCGATAAATTATATTTGACTTCAATTGATGGTACTTTTGATGCCGATACCTATTTCCCCGATTATTCAAGATTTAAAAAAGTTGTTTCTCGAAAGATAAGCAAATTTAATCAATATAAATATACTTTCCTGGTATTAGAAGTATAAATATTTATTTTTTCCCTTCACCGGCCATCTTCTTCCAGACAATATACTGGACTAAATTTAGGACAAATCCTAGAGCTATAACTACTACAAAAGATGTAACTCCGAAACCAATATTATTTGCCAGTCTTGCAAAGACCCAAAGGCCGACTACATTAAAAATTAAATAAACTAGAGCTAAAAGTAATTCATTCTTAGTCTTTAAACCCACAGCTTTCATAACTGGTTCCGGCAATGCCATTACTCCAGACAAGAGAAAACCAGTGATGACAGTTGCGACAACTGGAGATAAAGAACTGTTTCCCAGTACTACAAAGGCAGGAAAAAACATCGATGCAAGATACAAAACTATTGCATTTACTAAGCCAATTCCCAAAAACATTTTATAATCATCTTTTTTCATTTTTCTCACCTCCTTTAGAAGCTCTTATGAGAGTCACGAGTATTAGAGCTTCTTAAGCCCCGTATATGCGCCCTTCCGATGCGAGGACGTAGACCTCGGGAGGAAGTAAGCATTTTTCGGGGCACTGACCTCGTTACCTCCAGTGTAGTAGAGAGAAGAGGAAGATGCAACAGATTAAATTATTTCCTTTTAAGTCCCGATTGCTTCTCTGCCATCTTGATTCGATCCTCGTAAGAGACGGCTATGCTGAAGAAATTCTTAAATATTTTATTTTGCCAAAATCCATTATAATCGTTTCTCATTTTTATATTACCTGTTACCATCCCTTTCGGGTCGTCCATATTTTTTGCGGCAAAATTATCTGCTTCGTATTCAAATATTTTCGCTATTTGTACATACAATAAACCGAGTAACAAACCAATTAACAACGTAAGTACTATTCCTTCATTAACTACAAAATTATTTATAATAAATATTCCTACAATTAATAATGTGAATTGTGATAAAGCAAATTTCAAACTGTGCCACATGAAGTAATGGGATGATTCATGCAGGATAACCCACTCTTTTTCATCTCTATTAAATGAATCAAAAAGTTTTCTGGAAAATACCATTACTGCTGGAAATGGAGGAGAACTGATCATAAAACCGATCATCTGATCGATATCCATAATTTTAATCACCACATCTAAACCGGTCTTATTCTTCACATTACTTATAAACCTCTTATCATTTATTGTGGTAAGTTTTTGTTTTGGTTTGATAAGATGGAAAAGGAAATAAATGACTGTCCCCCAATTGGCAATTCCTAGGAAAATTAAAGTAAACAAAAAATTATTTGGTATAACCATAGAATTCTCTTATTATAACCCAACAAGACAACAAGACATGAATTATAGAGAAAGCATGTTACCATGTTTTAAAACATGGTAACATGAAAATATGACGCAAGTATCCAAGTTACCTCTACGGAAAGAAATAGGAAAAAGAGTTTTTGAGATATTTCTATCTTCTCTGGCAAAGGTGCACCAAAAAGAAGATGTGGAAAGTTTTATTCAAGATCTTCTATCTCCTACTGAACAACTGATGTTAGCTAAACGATTATCGATTGCTTATTTACTAAGTAAAAGATACGACCAGAGATCTATAAGTAGGTTACTTAAAGTAAGTTTATCTACTGTCAATCGTGTAAGTCTAAGGTTACAATTGGATGGTACAGGTTATGAAAAAGTATTCAGAGAAATCAGCAAAGAAGAAAAGACAAATGAATTCTGGCAAAAATTGGATGATTTTATATCTGAAATAGTTCCGCCAAAAGGCAGGAATTGGAGTAATTTACGGAAACAAAGATGGCAAGAGAGGATGTCCCGCCAAAAACCATTTTGATTGACCATGTTACCATGTATCGATACATGGTAACATATAACGTATAAAGAAGCACAAATTATTTATAAATTAATGAGAACATCTTCATTTCTATTTACATTAATATTGGTAGTGACTTTTTTGATGATTCTCCCAAATTTTTTTATCTATTTAAACGATTCCTTTCAATTACCCGTATACACAAATATCATTTTTCAAATAATCGGTGGTATATTTATTCTAGGTGCGATTTTAAATGATTTTTCAAGTTTCATGCTATTTAAAAAATTTGGGCAAGGAACTCCAGTAATTATAGAACCAACAAAAAAATTAGTAATCAAAGGTCTTTATAAGTACACCCGCAATCCTATATATCTGGGACATATATTAATTGTTATTGGAGAATTATTATTGTTCGGAAGACCATTTTTGCTAGTTTATATATTATTGGCATTTATATTTCTGCACTTTTATATCATAAAATATGAGGAGCCTGAAATGGATAGAAAATTTGGTAATGATTATTTTAAATATAAAACTATGGTAAATAGGTGGTTGTAATATGGACAATAAATATAAAAATAAACTTACTCCAGAACAATATAATGTATGCTTTTTGAAGGGTACAGAGCCGCCATTTAGCGGGAAATATTATGACAATCACGAAGCAGGGATGTATGTGTGCGTGGCTTGTGGTCAGGGACTTTTTTCTTCTGATACGAAATTTGACTCTGGTACAGGATGGCCCAGTTTCTGGGATGCGATAGATCATACGAAAATAAAAAAAGTGGAAGATAAAAATTTAGGTATGGTGAGAACAGAGATAATGTGCAGCAATTGCGGTGCCCATTTGGGTCATGTCTTTAATGACGGGCCAAAATCCCTGCCTGACGGTAGACAGGTTACGGGCAAAAGATACTGTATCAACTCCCTGGCTCTGGATTTTAAAAAGAAGGAATAATTTAGACTTTTATGACAACAGGAAGGATAAGGGGTCTTCTGTGGGTTTCGCGGTAGAGGAAATCTCCGAGATTGTTTTCAATTTGTTTTTTTACTTTTTGCCAGTCGATCATTAATCCTTTTTGAAGACGCAGAGAACTCACGATCACTTTCTTGGCGTCATCTATCAGTTTACCCGATTCTTTCATATAAACAAAACCTCGAGAGATGATATCGGGTGCAGTCGTAACTCTGCCTGTATTTTGCTCTATGGGTATAACTACTATTAATATTCCATCGTGAGCCATAGTTTGCCGGTCGCGAAGTACTACATTTCCGATATCTCCAACTCCCAGACCATCAACCATGATATTATTCAAGACGAGTTTTTCAGTGATTTTAGCATTTTTATTCATATCAAATTGAATTATTTCTCCCTCTTTGGGCAGAATGAGTTGTTTGTCCAGGTAGCCCATATTTTTAGCTAAATCTGCATAATGGCGCATATGTCTATATGTTCCACCAATAGGTATGATAAATTTAGGTTTGGTGAGTCCTATCATAAGAGCTAAATCATTGGCTGCGCCATGACCGGAGACATGCAGTTCATCTGTGATATCAGAATATGCTACTCGAGCCCCTAAAATAGTAAGAGTATCGATAAGATTATGCACTGCATTTTCATATCCCGGGATAGGATCCGCAGAAAAAACTACTACATCACCTGGGATTACAGACGCAAATTTATGTACACCTTCTGCCATACGCATAAGAGCTGAGTGTGGTTGTGCTTGACTGCCGGTGACGATTATAGCTAACTCTGCCGGTTTATATTTTCTCATTTCTTTCTCCGGCACCACAAACATATCCGGAAAATCCAGATATTTTAATCTCATGGTTACTTCAACATTTTTCAATATTGATCTTCCTAGAAAGACAATTTTTCTATTATTTTTTATGGCTACATTTATAGCTTGTTGGATACGGGAGATATTGGATGATTGGGTAGTAAAGATAAATTTTCCACTGCAATTTCTGATTTCCATCTCAAGCGTTTCTTCAATGACTCTTTCAGACAGTGTATAACCTGGTGATTCCACACGTACACAATCAGATAGTAAACAAAGAATACCTTCTTGGGAAACTTTAGCAATTTTGCCAACATCGGTTTGTTGTCCGTCTATCGGCGTCCAATCAAATTTAAAATCACTGCCATGATAAAAAATTCCGACAGGAGTTCTAATAATCAAATTAGTAGCATCGGGGATAGAGTGAGTAACATGGACAAATTCTACGGAAAACAGACCGAATCGAAAGACGTCGGCAAGTCCGACAGTATGGACTGTAGCATGCAAACCAAAATCTCGAAGTTTCACTTCTGCCAAAGCTGCGGTGAGCTTGGTACCGTATACTGGAACGTTTAGTTCAGGCAAAAGGTAGGGAAGAGCCGCTATATGATCCTCATGTCCATGAGTAAGAACTATTGCCCGTATTTTGTCTTTTTTATCTCTAAGATATGAAATATCCGGTATTACCAAATCTACACCATACATCTCTTGATCCGGAAATCCTATACCGCAATCAACGATCAAAATATCTGAAATAGTTTTGGGGTCGCTTCTATACTCATAAACATACATATTTTTCGTTACATTTCCGCTGCCACCCAGTGGAATAAGCCGTAATATACCGGAATTGTGAGAAGATGTATTTGAGAGGGGATTATGAAATATATTCATTCGATTATGATTGTATCATTCTACCACGTCGGTAAGAATTGTTTGACGTTTTGGGTGGTGATGTGAAAACTTTGGCTTTTTCCCTCGACAATTTGTCTGGCTACTTTTCTGCAAATTCCGTTTATAGTTCGCTCCAGTGTCCTTATCCCGGAATCGAATCCCAGAGGTCTTACAATCTGGGACCAGACGTTATCATCGATTATTAATTGTTGTGCAGATAATCCTGCTTCCTGTCTAATATTGGGAAATACATAAGATTTGCCGATAATAGTTTTTTCATCGTCATTGTACGAGGGCATTTGGATAGGTTCGAGTCTATCCATAACAGCAGTAGAAATATTACCGGTATTGTTGGCTGTAGCTATAAATAGTACTTCAGACAGATCAAAAGGATAATCTATGTAGTGATCTACAAATGCGCTGTTTTGTTCAGGGTCAAGTAGCTCTACCAAGACTCCCATGATATCTGAACGTGCTTCTTCGGATACGCGGTCTAACTCATCAAATAAAATCACCGAATTTTTTGCACCAGCACGTCTAAGTGCTTTTATCAGTTGTCCGACTTCTGCATCCGCATGTACACGCGATTGTCCCCGAAGATCAAGTGCGGAACCCATACCACCAAAAGGAATACGTACAAACGGTCTGTTCATTGCTTCAGCTATAGATTTTGCTATAGTTGTTTTCCCGGTACCTACCAGACCGACAAAAAATAATATCGGGGCTCTCATGAAATTATGTTTAGCCTTTTGATCATCCGTTTTAGACTTATCAACATTTAACTTCATAACAGACAGATATTCCAAAATTCTGTCTTTTATATCTTTTAAGCCATAATGATATTTTTCCAGAATTTCTTTAGCGTGGGTAATATCCAGATTATCTATACCTCGCGCGTCCCAAGGAAGATGTGTGATCCAATCGATGTAATTGGCGACTTGGTCAAATCCGGTAAAGTATCCTCCGTATTTGAAGCCCAATGCGGCTCGGCTAATAAGTGATTCTGCTTTTTCTTTCAGATCCGGAGGTAAAGAAGCTTGGGAGAGCTGTTGTTTTAATTTCGCCAGTTCAGCAGTTTCATTCGATATATTAGATTGGGCAGATGTATCCATGATGGTAAAATTATTATAACAGGTTTTATTTAAGGGAGATTAAAATCTTCTTCTGGGGCGGTCATATCCTCCCTCGCGTCGGGGGGGACGAGCTTGAGGAGGTCTGTTTTTGGCGTCTTCACCAAAAAGCATGGAGAGATTTATTCTTCCCTGCTGATCTACTTCAACAACCCTTACTTTTACTTGTTGTCCTATGGAAACTAAAGTCGTGGGATCTGCGACAAATCCTGTAGACATCTGGGATACATGTACCATTCCTTCTTTACCCGGAAGTATTTCCACAAAGGCACCAAAAGGAAGAATTCTTTTCACTATTCCCTCATATAATTCTTCCGGTTTGACTTCTTTGACGATACCGGCAATCCATTTTTGTGCAATCTCCACTTTTGCCGGATCTATCCCGGTCACAGTTACCTGCCCCTTATCATCGACATTTATATCACACCCGGTATCTGCGATTATTTGTCTAATGATTTTTCCTCCCGGTCCAATCACTTCACCTATTTTTTCCGGAGGAACCATAATCATTGTGACGCGAGGGGCATATTGAGAAAGTGTATTTCTGTATGTAGGTAAGACTGTAAGCATTTTTTCCAGAATATGCAATCTTCCTTTTTGTGCTATAGACAAGGTTTCTGCGATTATTTCATCAGTTAAGCCGCCAATTTTGGTGTCCATCTGGATTGCAGTGATCCCATTATTTGTTCCGGCAACTTTGAAATCCATATCTCCACAGAAATCCTCAATTCCGATAATGTCTGTAAGCAGTACATATTTACTGCCTTCAGATACTAGACCAATTGCCAGTCCTGCCACAGGATTTTTTATGGGTACGCCTGCATCCATAAGCGCCATTGTTGATCCACAGGTTGAAGCCATAGAGGTAGATCCGTTTGAGGACATGACTTCAGAAACAAGACGAATAGTATAAGGGAATATATCTTGATCTGGGATAACCGGAGATAGTGCTCTTTCAGCGAGAGCCCCATGCCCTATTTC
>OBEQ010235531.1_pt1 | contig 24485 bp, 14 predicted proteins | sample 1670901 | NCBI WGS metagenome assembly OBEQ01 (sample SAMEA104232315, study PRJEB22302) | groundwater metagenome | biome: forest; feature: aquifer; material: groundwater | place: USA | collected 2011-08-07 | depth 5.4 m | reverse complement strand
TAGTCTTTTTGTTTATTAATCGCTTCCGTATAATTCGTTATAGCATTTTTAAAATCGCCTTTTTTACGTTGAACACTTGCTAAATTATTATAAGCAAAAGCCATTTCTGGATTAATTAAAAGTGCTTTTTTATAATCTAAAATTGCCCCATCTAAATCTTCCAATTGTCTTTTCGAACTTCCTCGATCGTTGTATGCATAAGCATAATCTGACTTTACTCCTATCGCAGCTGTAAAATCTTCAATCGCTCCTTTATAATCTAAATTTTCAAATTTAATTCCACCTCTATAATAAAAAGCTTGCGCATGAGTTGGATTCAATTCAATCGTTTTTGTGTAATCTGCTGATGCACCCACCATATCTAATAAAGCATACTTTGTTTGACCACGACTAAAATAACTATCTGGATTTTGAGATAAAGTCAATGAAAAATCAAAATCAGCCATTGCTTCTTTGTATTGTTTCAATTCTAATTTCGTTGCTCCTCGGTTGTAAAAAGCTTTTTCAAAATCAGCTTTAAGAGCAATTGCTTGGTCAAAATCACTGATCGCTTCCGTATATTTTTTTAACGCAAAATTAGAAATTCCATTATTATAAAATTTTTCAGCATCTTGTGATCCATCATCAATAATTTTAGCTTGAACAACTGAATCTTGCTGCGCAAAAGTTGTCGATTGAATGCAAAAAGCACAAAATAAACTAAACATCAATTTAGTACAATTCATAGTTTTTATTTTTAGAATAGTAAATATAGTATTTTAAACGCAAAATCCTTATGTAGCTTTTGAAAAAACAGATGTAATTCGTTTAATAAGTTCATAAAAAAGCAAAGAGAACGAAATGTATAAAAACAGTTTTCCAAGCCAATCTCCATGTTTAGAGTAAAAAGTCTTTTCAGTATTTAAATTTAATTCTCCTCGAATAGCAGTACTTACCCACCATTTTGTTTGATTCGAAACATCTCCACGTTGATTAATGAAACAACTAGTTCCCGTATTCGCTGAACGAACGATGCTTCTTCTGTTTTCAATCGCTCTAAGTCGGGCAAAACTAGCATGCTGTCTGTATCCAGGAGTATCACCCCACCAGCCATCATTTGTGATTATAAAAATCGCTTCAGCTCCTTTTTTCACTTGTTGAGAAATAAAGTCACCATAAATTGATTCATAACAAATGCATGGAGCAAAAGTCAAATTATTCGAAGTCAACACTCTTGGTTCTTTTTCAATTCCTAAAGAACCTGAAGCGCCATCAAGATCAATGACCAACTCTTCTAACCAAGGAATATAAGAAATGAAAGGCACTTTTTCAACTCCAAGTACCAATTTAGATTTGTGAATAATTTTGGATTGATCTTCATTATCTAAAAGTAAAGAACTATTATAGCTTTCATAATAACCATTACCTCCTTCCATTTTTCTTGAAGCACTAGAGTTTTTGTTTTTGAAAAAACGCAACGAAGAAGCTCCGATATACAATTCAGCTCCTTTCCATTTTGATTTTCGATCCAATAAAAAATTATAAAACGGTTGAATTTTAATATCTTCTTCAAAGAAATTTTCCCAAATGGAAGTCTCAGGAGCTAATACAAATTTTGTCTTATTAGTAATGTATTTATCCGCTAAATCACAAATTTTAACCAATTGATTCTTCTGATTACCAACTTCATCAGCAAACTTCTCGTTATAAGGATCAATGTTTGGCTGAATAGCAACAACTTCAATATGATTTATTTTTTCAGAATATGAAAAATAAATAGCTAAAGAAAAAAACAAAGGTAAAAACAGTAGACTCGCAATTTGAAATCCTAATCGTTTTTGAAGTTTCCATTCGATGCCTTTTACATACTTGTTTTGGATAAAAAAGAAAAGTAAAATATTGATTGAAAGCACCCATAAAGTCCCACCTAAAACCCCAGTAAAAGAATACCATTGAACAAAACTTGGGATAATAGAAAACACATTTCCAATATTTAACCAAGGATAAGACAATTCCCAATTATAATGAAGGTATTCAAATCCAATCCAAAAAAGGGGCAAAAGAAAACAACCCATTTTAAATGAAAATCTTTTTTTGAGTTTATGAAAAAGATAAAATACAAAAGCCATTATTAGACCATTCAATAAAAAAGCAAAAATAGCACCGCCTTCATCTGCATTCCATATCCACCAAGTTGTGCCAATATTGTATAAAACAAAGGTTATTAAAGCATGAATAAACACTTTAGAAGAGCGGTATTTTTTAACCGTAATATTATTTTCTATAAATAAAAGGGGAATCCAAGAAACAAAAACCAAAGGAGTTAAACTACCTGTAAAAGGGAAAGAAACACTCATTAGTATCCCTGAAAGAATACTGAAGAGAAACCTTTTTTTTCGTGTTAATTCAAACATACGATAAAAATAAGCAATAAGTTGCAATAATAATTGGATCTATTTGGATTAAAAAGACTAAAACTTACTCTTTTATTCAATTTTCATCAATTTTCCTATTGAATATATATTTTTATCAATAATCAATTTATATTGATAAATGCCAGTAGAAAAAAGAGATAAATCAACCATAAAAATACTTGCTTTATATGTATATTTAAACACAATTTTTCCTACATTATCATAAATTTCCAATTCAACGTTGGTATTTTCAGTTATGTTTTGTAATTGAAAGCTGTACGCTCCATTAGATGGATTTGGAAAAATTAAAACATCAGAATCTGTATCTACAAAGCTACATTCATCGCGCCATTCTAAATTCCCTTGACAATCTGTTTTTATAAATTCAGCTTTACTTCCTATTATGGGAGTATAGTGAAAATTTCTAGCCAACATGGCGATGCCATTGTCTTCTGTCGTATGCATTTCACATGCCCAACCATTGCCAATCGTTCCAGGAAAAAGATACGTTTTACTATTTAATACGTGTCCATTTAAATCGACAAACAAGATGGTTGGATTAAAAACAGTATAAGAACCAGCAAAATCTCCAAAAATTAAAAATCCTGTTGAATCACGATTCAAGGAAATCTTTGGAAAATCGAATGATTCAGGAGTTGGGGGTGAATAGTTTGCATAATTTGTTTCAAATAATACATTTCCATTTTTATCATATTTCACCAACGACAGACGAGATGGACCTCCATTAACATAATTAGTTGCCATTGCACAAAAAATAAAATTATTCAATTCAGAAAGGCTAAAGTCTGTTTGAACTGGATCTATTGTTTCAATTAGTTCTCTCCAAACTTCATTTCCCGAATAATCAAATTTTAATAAATATATTTTTTCTTCAAGCAAATTTAAATCTACAGCACTCATTACAACTACACATCCATTATCAGTTGTTTCTATTAAATCATAAGGAATACAAGATAATGTATTTTGTGAAAAAGCAATTCTATTTAAAATCTCGCCTTCTTTATCCATTTTGTATGTTACACATTCTGTATTTCCAGTAATAAAACTATATTCAGAATTATTGAGTAATATGGTACCATCTTTTAACAGTAATAAGTCTGTTGGTAGATTATCTCTTGAGGTGTAAGAAATTGTTCCAATTTCCTTTTTAAGGATAAGGTTTCCATTTTTGTCGAACTTTAAAAAATACGTTTTACTTCTACCTTCTTCAACAAAACTAACCCCTACCCCAAATATATTTTGCCCATCGTATTTGATTGAAAAAATATTATTGTATAATGGTTCATCATTTTCTTTAGACCATTGAAATTCTCCTTTTTTATTAATTTTAATAAGTTGACTATTCATTAAATTATAATCAAAATCACCTTGTGATGTCATAATTCCACCTGCAATTATATATCCATCTTCTATTTCAACAAAAGAAGTCGGAAATGTACGAATAGAATCATATTCAAAACGAAAAGTATACTGAGCGAACAAATGTTCACTCAGTATAGAAATTAATAAAACTAATAAACATTTCATTTAATTAAAATTAAGTAAATGTTTGAGATTATACTATAAATTACTTATTATTTCCTTTCGCTTTAGCTAGAGGCAAACACAAAAATCATCTGATTCTGTTTTAGTTAAAAAAAAAATGGAATCATTTCATTTTAAGAAAAAGATTCTCTTGTTTTAAATTATTTAACTTTTTGGCTAAAGCCGAATTACATAGGATTATCATTTAGGAATGGGCTGAAGCCACATTCCAATTAAAGCCATATTATGTGTCTTTTAGCGCTGTCCACAAACCTAAAATGGAGAACATCCCAAAGAATGCCCTCCATTAACTCTGTTTTTAGTAGTCTTTGTTTCCATGCATTTTCATAAAATAGGGTTTAAACCCTATTCTATGAAAAACAACCTTTATTTATTGCAATTTCAATTTTTGTGTTCCTACTACCACATCATCAAAAGAAATTTTAACTAAATACATTCCTTTATTTAGTGCTCTTAAATCTATTTGTTGACCGTTTGTAGTTGTGAAAAGGATTGTATGAACAGTTTTACCTGATAAATCTATTATTTCGATTTTCATGTCTCCGTCTTCTTGTTCTGGGTAGTCGATTGTAACAATTCCAGTTGATGGATTTGGATACATGTTCAAAGTAAATTCTTTCGATAAATCTATGTCTAGTGGTTTTTCTACAGACACTGGCGCCGTTGCACTTCTATTTGTGTTATCTTTCAAGAATTCAGGCACATCACTCAACGTTGAATTCAATTCCAATAAAACATCAATTTTACGATTAATGTGTTCATTTGAACTGTTGTTTTTTAAATTTTCTAATTGTGTCGTTAGTGAAGGGTCAATCTCTAACGCTTCTGATGTAGAAGGTTTTTTACTGATTTCTTCTTGAATAAATGCTAATTCAACAAATTCAATTTCTGGTTCCAAAAGTGATAATGCTTCTTTTGTTTCTTGAATTTTTTCGTCATCTTTATTGGTAATATGCGTAGAAAGTAACATTTTTAATCGTTCTACATCGCCTGCTTCTTTCAAAATCGAAATAAGATTATCGAAGTTTGCTTCTTCACTTGGATCTAATAAAGCTGTACGGATATAATCATTGTACAATTTATCGTATTGTCCTTGTAAATAATTGATCTCTTCGTTCAAAGCTGTTCGTTTTGAAACTCCAACTTGTTTTGCTGCAATTTGATTGGCAATTCCATTTGGTAAATTGATCAATGACAATGCTAATTTTACTTCTGTAGGCAATGGTGAATTTGCTATCATTACTTGTTTTAAATGTCCTGAAGGAGGATTTTTAGCAACATAAGTCAACAATACTTTGTCAGACAAATAAGGCGAAGCGGTTAGTAATGTGTTTTTGGTAACATCGTTTACTCCATTTTCAATTGTTGTCAATAAAGTTTCTGATGCTCCATTACTTAACAAAGCTTTATCTTCTAAAATAGTTAATTTCAAAGCATTTAAATCTGATTGAACCATGCCTGGTGTTAAACCACCATTATTCAACGTTGACGGACAGGTATTAAAATCACTTACAATCGGTAAAGCATTCCATAAAACTTCATTTATATCTACTACGTTTGGTGTGTACGAGTCTGGCGTATGTCTTGTGGCAGCAATATAACTGTATTGCAATTCTTGAGAATTAACACCAACTTTAATATCATGTTCGAGTAACATCGATTCATGCGTGAGCGAAAATTTATTTCGAGCTGCTTTTTTTGCCATATTCAGTTGAGAAATTGTTCCATTAAAAGTTCCGTATCCTTGATAATAATCCATCTTTCCATTGATCAATGTTAAATCATGTTCTACTATATCTTGCTGAAAATCGTTGCAAATCCATTTTAAACCAGCCATTGTAAAAGGAGAACTACCTGGATAATTCGTTGTTGTAATAGCAGTAGCATTAACGCATTCGGTTTGACCTCCAATTTTTAAATTATGGAATTCATTTCTGTAAATCTCGTTAGGAACAGCACCTGAATTATTTACCACAATTCCATTAGAACGACCTGTTCCATCTGCTACTAATGGGTTATTGTATTCATAAAATTTATTTCCTTCAACCTTATAACCAGATGAAGAATACATGGATAAACCTGCAGTTTGGTACACATCTGATTCTCTTATTTCAAAAATATTTGAAGTTATTTTTTCTAGTTTTGCACCTCTTGTATAAATTCCATATTGGTTATTTCTAAAAGTTGTTTCCACACAACTAAAACTCAAACTATTTGCGTTATCAGCTCTTATACCACACAAAAAGTTTGTAAAAGTAGAGGGAGTTTGTGATGGGCATTGCTGTCCAAGTTGTACAGCAACATTGCATTCTGGGTTTACATAAAATTGTGATTTCTGAGATAAAATACCGTAACCATTCATAGCAATTAAATTAGGTGTCGCATTTACAAATTCACAACCTGTAAAATTAATTCCTTTTACTTCTTTCAGTTGCGCTTGATAAGCGATAGAAATCCCTCCTTTTAAAGGACCGTTCCAAACGAAATGCGATTTTGAGAATCTTGATAAATTATTGGCTCCATTTGTTCCTCCATACGGTTTGAAACTTACTCCTCTTTGGTTATTGAAATATGTTGAATTGGATGTTTGAACAATTCCACCATTTCGAGCAAAATCGAAAGTTGAATTAACAACTTCATCTGTTAGATAGTAGATCGACGAATAATTACAATCTCCAGCAAAGAATGGAATTTCTACTGTCGTTGAATTTCTCTTACTTAAAAGTGTACCTATAAATGCATTTTCAATTGTGGAATTATTACGCATTATTAATCGACCTTGTGTTGTATTGTTTAATGTACCTTGACTAGCCGTTTGATTTCCCCAAACCTCTACTCCAAGCCACATTTCTCCAGCTCCACATCGATCATCGTCGCTTAAAACAGAATTATTTAGAATTAATCGTCCTCCTTGAAGACCGTTATATCCATGTTCTACCACAACTCGAGCACCCGGTGCAAAACGAATCGTTAAACCTTGAATCGTTAAAGTTGTTCCTGCTTTGATTCGCAATTCATCTTTGATATACGCTACAGTTCCTGTTCCATTGATTAGCGGATTACCTGCAGTTGAATTTACTGGATTTGGTATCCATGTTTGGTTTGCTAATACCGTATTGTAGGTATCATCTCCATAAGATGTAGTCGTAATATTTGAATAATCTGATCCGTCTATTTGGTCTTGTAGTAATCTCAAGTTGTAACTATCTTGCCCAGGATATGGATTTGATAATGGATAGTTCATTGCCAAGTAATTTGTTGTTAGAGCATAATTCCCATTGGCATTTGTTATTCTTGATAAACCATTTGCATGTGGAATTAAAAGTGTATTACTGAAAGAAGCTTCTATTTGACTGTATTCGTAAATATTGGAAGATTCGATCATTGTATTTGTTGGAACAGCAACACTTAGATCAATAACATCTAAAGAACCTGGATATTCAACATCAGGTCGATGGGTAACATATAGTTTGCTTCCATCTGGAGATAATTCAAGTCCTTTAATTCTATAGTCTGAACCAGTATTTGCATTTGATTGTTGCTGATGAACAAGTTTATCTGAACCTGTGATTAATGTTCCTGTATTATCTAAATCAACTACAAATATACTTTCGACATATTGACTTCCAGATGTTAGTTTATAATTGATAGGAATTGCTACTCTATAATTTCCATCCGCTTTCAATATTGCTTCTAACTCAAATCTTCTAAATAAATCTATGGTAACTGCATAAATTTGGAAATCATCTTGTAAATCTATTTTATAATTATCATAAGTAATTCCATTATTATCAACCTTTAAACGAAACAATCTACGACCGTTAAAAACAAATAAAAATTTATTGTTTGTATTAGCTCTATCAACAACAGCAAAACTTGGTGCTTCATCATGCATATTATTACCTGCAAAAAATGTTGAACCAATAACACTCGCCAAACTCACAGTTTTATTTTCACAAGCATCTCCTCCATAAAGTTGTAAGCCAGAACCAGGTAAAATTTCATTGAAAGCATCGTATTTAACCACCAATTTAGAGTAAAAACTTCTTGTTGCAACAACTCCTGTTCCTTTTTTGGTAGAAACAAGATAATACGTATCACATTTGTCGGGTGCAGGAATTACTGTTATTTCTGAACCAATACCTGTTACATAAGCATTTTCATTTCCAACTTGATCTGATGTAATAACATCTATTAACCTACCTGTTTTAGAATAAATATACTGATCTACAATAAAGAAAACGATATCTCCGTTGTTGTCTACTATGATATTTTGTGCACTTTGCGCAGCTTGACCTTTGTAACCTTCCCAGTAGTTGGTGTTTGGGGTATTCGGATTGTTATTAAATAGTAAAGGTGGAATGGTGGGGAGGTTTTGTAAAGCACCACCCATAAATCGATACTTTGTAGCTAAAATCAATCCCGAGTTTTGAGACCAATAACTTTGAACGAACATCAAAGCCAAAAAAATAGTGAATAATTTGTTTTTCATAAAGTGATTATTTAAATTTGAGCGCAAATGTCATAAAAAAAAAACGAATCATCAAAGCATTTATGAAATTATTTTTAATCTTTTTCACCTTTATTTTTTTCAAAACAACTTTTTCACAATCAGTTTATTACCAAGAAGCGTGTAAATGCGGAGTTACAGGTGCTGGATTTTCGACAGGACTTGGAGCTGGAACTGGTAATTTTGATATTTATATTGAACCGGGAAGCACCATTAAAAAAGCATTTTTATTTGCAACTAAATTTGGAAACACTAATGACACATCTATTTTGTTAAATAATGTACCATTTTATTTTAATGCTTCAACTCAAATTTCAAATGAAATTAATATGATTGGTACATTTAATGCAAGTAATATCTCCATTCACAAAATAGATGTTACATCAATAATAGATCCGACTGTAACAAATTATTCCGTTTCTATTCCTCCTCAATTAAGCTGTAGTGGTTGTTCATACAATTGCATCTATTTATATGTTGTTTATGAAAATCCTGTTTTTCTTTCAAATGTTTCTACTTATGTTTTAATTAATAATAAAACTGATGAATTTCATACCGATTATGATTTTACAAACTTTAACGCTCTAACAAATTCTTCTCCGATTGGTTTTGCTATTTATTCTGATAGAATTCTTAATTCTAATTCATCTGACGGTTCCTTTCTGTATTTTAACAACGGCTCATCCATAAATGTAGGTCTATTAAAAGGGAGTGACAATGTTAATTCAAATTGGGATGAAGGTGGTGTTAAAGGTCATTTTTATTATCAAAACAATACGTTATTTGGTTTAGACGATGATACACCTGATGATTTTGTAGGTGGCACTGACGGGTTATTAAAAGTAAATAATTATTTAAATAGCAATTCATTAAACTGGAGTATTGAATGGGAGCAAAACTCTAGCAATGGTACATATAACATCTATTCAGGTTTTTTTATAACACACTCTACCCCTTGCGACACCTTCTCTGTATCCACCCCCAACGACACCACCGTTTGCCAAGGTACTCAACTACAACTTAATATTTCGGGCGGGCAAAGCTACGAATGGCTTGCTTCGACAGGCTCAGCAACCCAGCCACAAGTGGCAGGTTTAAGTTGTTCTGATTGTCCTAACCCTATTTTTACAGCAGATAGCACTATGAATTATACGGTACGTATTTGGAACAACGATAGTTGCTCTGTTGTGCGCCCTTTGAAAATAATTGTAAGTCCTTTGCCTACTTTTTCAAATAGTGTAGTTACACCAGCTATTTGTGGAACAAGCAATGGGAAAGTGGTTTTAACAGCCAGTAGCAATTTATCTGGTTCCCCACAATTTAAAATGAATGGAGGAGTTTCCCAACCAACAGGTGTTTTTAGCAATTTAGCGCAAGGAAATTACACTTTTTCTATAACGGATGGTTTGGGTTGTGTAAGTGAAGATTCGGTGGTTACTGTTGGTGTTGTAAACCCAACAATAGCATCTTTTAATTTAAGTCCCGCTTCTGGAATGGTTCCTTTATTGGTTACTGCAACGAATACCTCACAAAACGCAAGCGATTTTTCTTGGAGTATCAACGGTACAAACCAAGGAAGCAGTTTATCGCCTCAAACACTAGAAAATGCAGGAACCTATACTTTTGAATTGGTAGCTTGGAAATATGATGTATCTTGTGCAGATACAGCTTTTAGAACGGTATTAGTTCTCAGTCAAGTGGTTATTCCAACTGCCTTCACACCCAGTACAGACGGCGTAAACGATTTTTGGGAACTTCAAAATTTAGACGAGCAATTTCCAAAAAACACGGTTCAGGTTTATAATAGATGGGGAAGTTTAATCTACGAATCTACCCAAGGAAAATATGGGCAAAGACAATGGGATGGATATTACAATGGAGAAAAATTACCCGTTGGAAGTTACTATTATGTGATTGAAGTGAATGATGGGGAAACGAAAGCTTTTGTGGGGAGTGTGAGTATTATTTTGGAGTGAATTTTTTATTGAACCATTTAAGGAATAAGAGAAAGTACACTTTCGAAGAACGAATGATAATGAAGTGAAGGTCATATAAGTTTGTTTAATAACGGCATTATAAATTGGTTAAAACAATGAATTTTCAATGATGATGATTGGTATTGGTTTTAATTACACAATGCATTCCATAGAATAGGGTTTAAACCCTATTCTATGGAATGAAAAATGATTATTTTTTATTCAATATGGGGAATTCACTCTTATGATACAATTGATGACATAAATATTGGGTGAATAATTTCAAAAGATATTCCACTGCTAAAAAAAAGAAATCCACAAAATTAGTCTTTAAAAATTGCTCCCAATAAAAAGCAAATTTAATTCTTCACAAACCTCTTAGTTCTTATTTCACTTCCATTTTTTACAGTTACTAAATAAATTCCACTTTGAAATTCGGACAAAAAAACAGAAATTTGAGTATCGTCACTATTTATTGAAAATAAATTTTTCCCGTCTGTTGTTGATATTATGACTTCAATTATATTGTTAGAATTATTAATAATAAACACCTTATTATCAGCAGGATTAGGAAACAATGTAAACATCTCCTTTGTTTCAGCAATTGGTTCTAAGCCAACATTATCACAATCTAAATGAAACAATTCTATTTCATTACTATTGTAATTTTGCAAGTAGACTAAATTATTTATTGTTGTTAAAACATTTATATCGCTATTTCCGCTATAAACATCCAATTCACATAAAAAATTGAAATTATAATCGTATGTGAAAATTTTTTGGCCATTATTATAATAGCTGGTTGCTAAAAGATAAATAACTTTATTAGTTTCATCAATTTGAACATTATAAAACTTTAAACGATAAGGACTTATATTATCTGGTTCTTCAGTAGGTGGAGAAATTTCATGACTCGAAATTGGCGATAAATCTAAATTTAGCCAATCAAATCTCCAAATAATGTTTGGATTACCACTTTCATACCCTTCAGTTATAACTAATAAACTATCACGATTAATAGATTTTGTATAATAAGCATAGTTCCAATTCATTGAGCTTGAAATACTACTATAATTTTGAGATATTTTACTCATATCCAATGTATATTTTGTCATTATATGAAAATCAATGTTAAAATTTTCATGAAAATAAATTGTGTCATCATATTCATAAAATGTTCTAATTCCTGGAGAAGTTTCAATCGAATCAGAAGCCGCGATAAATGAATAATCTAAATTTTGATTTAGCGAAAAAGTTTCAATATTAAAAGGATTAAGGCCATTTGTAGCATCTGATTTAAATAGATAAGTTGTTGAGTCATTTAATGGAAAAGGGGAAATTCCAACTGTAAAAAATGTATCAACGTAATGATTTTCAAATTGCTCTGTATCAAGATTTAATTTAGTAAATTGATATATTATAGTATCATTTATTGAATATAAACCTCCAGGAGTTAAATTCTTACTCATGCAAATTAAAAAAGTATTAGAATTTTTAAATTGGCTAATCCATTTGAAATCAACAGAATTAACTGGAATTTGAAAGCTCAAACTATCTTCCCAAAAAATAGCACCTGTATTATCATAAGCCTTTAAATGAGTTTTATTATTTGATAATTTAGCCGTTATAATATTTCCATTCGAAATATTATAAATAGACGATCCAACGGGAAAGGAATAATAATTCTGACTATATAAATTAACTGAAGTTAAAAAACTAAAAAAAAGTAGTATTGATTTCATAATTAGTAAAATTGATTATTCAAATATAGAATAAAAAATTGGTTTATAAATAATTCTCAATCAATAAAGTATCCACTTCAATCAATGGAAAGTTTAATCTACGAATCAACCCAAGGAAAATATGAACAAAGACAATGGGATGGTTATTTCAAAGGCGAAAAATTGCCAGTTGGAAGTTATTATTATGTGATTGAAGTGAATGATGGGGAGACGAAGGCTTTTGTGGGGAGTGTGAGTATTATTTTTGGAAAGGAATAGTGTTTTGAAACAATTGTTTTCCATAGAATAGGGTTTAAACCTATTCTATGGGGAAAGAAAAATGATTATTTTTTATTCGATATGAGTAATTCACTCTTATGAAAAAATCAACAACTCCTGTATTTCACAAATTAATGATAATAATTTGCTTTGAATTTAGTTGTCATTTTTGTAAATTTGCATTACATTAATTACAAAAGTCATGGCTAAATATCAACATGAAGCACAATTTCAGAGCAACAATATAAATATTAATACATTGTTACAATTGTTTTCGTTTAAAGATGAAAATTCGGTTGTTGTTTATTCACCAGCTTTGGACTTATGTGGATATGGTACTGATGAACAAGAAGCTAAGCTTTCATTTAACATTGTATTGGAAGAATTTATTAAATACACAACTAATAAAAATACTCTTATCTCTGAACTTGAAAAACTAGGTTGGTCAATAAAAGGCGGGAAGAAAAATCCCAAGCTATCTGCTCCAGATATTACTCATATGCTTGTAACCAATGATGAACTAGCTAGAATTTTTAATAAAAAAGAGTTTAAAAAGTTTGAACAAAAAATTTCATTTGCCCAAGTAGCCTAGTTTTAATCTATGTCTACTCAAAAGTTAACAAATATTTCTTTATCCAATTATCGAGAATTTCTTGAAAAGGCGGATTGTAAAGTAATACGCATCAGTGGAGGTCATGAAGTTTGGACCCGAAATGATTTAACCAGACCAATCATTGTTCAAACACATATTTCACCAGTTCCAGAATTTATTATTAAGAATGCCTTAAGAGCATTAGGAATTTCTAAAAAGGAATTCTTTGAGATTCTTTTTAGAAAATAAATTTCCCCCCTCCGTTGGATTTGAAATTATTATCCTCAATTCGATTCAAAAAAAAACCTCGATCAAACAAATGACCAAGGCTTCTTTCTAAATTTAAATTTCCTACTCAAAAGCCACTGTCATTTCAACTCGTCTGTTTTTCTGACGTCCAGCTTCCGTGTCATTTCCTGCTATTGGTTTTGTTTCACCAAAGTAGAACGTTCTTAATTTATCTGCTGAAACTCCTTTCTTCACTAAATAAGCTTTTACTGCTTCTGCACGTTTTTGAGAAAGAAGCATATTCACTTTGTCGTCACCTTGATCATCCGTATGACCTGTAATTTCTAATTTCCAAGTTGGATTTTTAATTAACAATCCTGCTAATTTATCCAAAGATGCATTTGAAGTTTTCTTAATCACTGCATTTCCAGAATTGAACTCAAGGTTGTCAAATGCTTGTTTCAAGATTTGTTGAGCAGCTACTTCTATTTTAGGACAACCATTGTTTTCAGCTACTCCAAAAATAGAAGGACATTTGTCATCTTTATCTAAAATCCCATCTTTATCTGTATCAACCCAAGGACAACCAACATTTTCTTTTGGACCAGCTACTGTTGGACAATTATCTAATCCATCAACAATTCCATCTTTATCTGTGTCTGGACATCCATTATTTACGAGAGTACCAGCAACGTCAGGACAACCATCCTCACTATCTTTAATTCCATCCTTATCTGTATCTGGACATCCTTTGAAAGCTGTTAACCCAGCTTTCTCTGGACAATCATCTTTCGAATCCATGATGCCATCTTTATCTGTATCAGGACAACCGTTAAACATTTTCAATCCAGCTTTATCAGGACATGAATCATTTTTATCGATGATACTGTCATTATCTCTATCTGGACAGCCGTTGAATTTTCTTAACCCAGCCATATCTGGACACGAATCATTTTTATCAATGATACTATCGTTATCTCTGTCTGGACAACCGTTCAAATGAGCTAGACCTACTATAGAAGGACAATCGTCTTTTTTATTAGGAATTCCATCTTTGTCCTTATCTTTTCTTGGACCAACAACTATATTCATTCCAAAACTAACGTGAACCACTTTTGCCGTTTCGTAATTAAGAGCTGCCATTAAATTATCAGACATTAAATAGAATTGAAGAGGTCCACCTTTCAAATTAAATCCAAAGCCTAAATTATTGTATGATCTACCGTAAGCGGAATAATTTAAACTTAAACCAAGCCAATTTCTCAACTGACAAGTTAAAGACAAAGAAGCTCCAGCAGAATATTTTTTAGCCACAATTTCATTATACATTAAAATTCCAGTACTAAAGTTTTTCGTTAACTTATATTTACCTCCAATATAAAACTTTGTATGTAAAGCAGTAGAATAACTATTCGAATTTTGTTCAGCATTGAAAACTTTTCCTAAAGTATCCATTAAATTTTCTGAAACTTTTTTAGATTTAGTTGAATCTAATAAATCATTAAAATCAACTCCTTTAAATGTATAATTCACATCATTCGACACATAATTCGATACATTTGTTTTCCATTTTATAAATCCGAGATCTAATAAACTTGTACTTAATTGAATTTTATCATTTAATTGGTAACTTGCCCCTAAATCAAAGGCTAAACCCGAATTTTTAAAATTAAACAAACTAGAAGTAATAGATTTAATATTATCAGATTGTAAATTATTGGTATCTGCAAATTGCGAAAGATTAGAAGAATTCACCTGCATTGAACCATCAAAAGTTAAATCAAAAGTCGTCTCATCAGTAGTTAAACCTAATTGACTTTTCACCGTTTTAACATTAGCAATTCCAGATAATACTTTTACTCTTGCACCTAAAGTCAATTTATCAAAGAACGTTCTATTATAGCCAATTCCGTATTCGATATACGACATTAAATCTACACCTAAACCGTCTAAAGATGCTCTTTGTCCTAATAATGACCCACCATTTCCTTCAAAAGCCAATTTAAATAAATCTTTAGGATAGGTAAAACGAGATTGAAAACGATTTGCAATGTTTAAAGTTATATAACTTTTTTTAGTAGTAAAACCCAATGCAAAAAGCTCGTTATATGCCTCAACGTTAATGTAATTTGTTTTAGCCATTTTAGCAATAGCTAAACTAGGAGCAAAAACTAATGAATCATCAGAAGCTCTTGTTGTGATCAAATCCCCTAAAGTAAAACCTGAGTGAACTACTGAAAAATTTTGCATTCCAATTGGAAGACTTAAGTAAAATCTATTTTTTTGTTTAAATCCTGGATTTAAATTGATTGCTTGAGACGTTTCATTTAAACTGTACAAGGTAAAGTTTTTCTGTGAAAAAACAGTAGTATCAATTAAAACGAGTCCTAGCAAAATGAATGAAAGAACTAACTTATTTATTTGTATTTTTAATTTCATGATCTGATGTAAATGTTATAAATATTATTTTAAAAAATTAAGTCCTATTTGGCTTGAACTTGTATACCTAATTTTAAAGCAATTTTATATGAATCATAAATTTTCACTTCGGTATTTAAAGGTTGAGTAGATTCTGCAGTCCCTCTAATAATTACTTTGCGAACTTTATTTAATAAAGCAACTTGAGTTTCAGTTAATACAAAATCAGTTGTTGCACTTGTTGGACTTGACACTACACCTGAACCATCTACAGAAGCAGCTGTCACAAATTGTTGCTCTTGTCCAGTTGGGAAAACAGTAAAAACTTCAGCATTCAATGAATCCATAAAATGTAAATTACCTTTGAAGGAAATAGGGAAACCATTATTTACATTTAAACGAAGCATAATCGACTTAATATGATCAACATTTTTTCCATACGATGCTCCATTTAACTTCATAGTATCTTCAACTTGAAAATCAGACGCATACCCTTGAAAAGGAAGAGTCAATTTTGCCTTAATAATCATTCTACTCGTATTCTCTATAAAATTCAGAGGAGCAACATTTCCAGCAGGGTTAGAAGTTGCCGAAACGGAATATTTGAGATACTTTGGAGACGACTCTATTAAACTCGATAAATTTTGTGTATTAGAAACATTTAAATCGATTGTAGTTAATGCATTTTGTCCCATAACTGGTGGTATACCAAGACTAGTTGTAGCAACTGAAGAACCCAATGTTAAAGGAGTCTCAGTAAAAGGAGCAACTGTTTGAACAGAAGAAAAATTTGAGAAATTTAAATCGATTGGAATTCCAAATGAATTATCTATTGTAAACAATAAATCTGGGTTGGTAAATGCAATATTTCCTACTTGAGGGTTGTTAAATATTTTCATTAAAATTGAATCAGAAACGGATGACAACACATCTTGACCAAAATATCCTGTAATATTTTTGAACTGTAAACTAGACATCATCATCGTTAAATCTAAATTTTCAGTTCCTAAAATTGGTTGACCAGTCCCTGTTATAGTAGCATCAACACTCACTCTCAACCTATTCACAGATGAACCACCAGCAGTAAAATCGGCTAAAACGTCCGTTAAATCGATCACATTAGTTGCTGTTTGTGGCAAAGAGCCAGTATAAGAAGAATTGATCGTTCTCACTATAGGAGTTGAATTAGATTGAAGATCTAACATAGTAATAACTAAAGTAATATCATGTTGAATAGTAGTCGATAAACTCATTGTTAATGAACCTGAAAGAAAATTAAGCGTATGCAATTCTACCCCATTTGAAGTAACATAATCACTATTTCTCACATCGGAGTTGGTAATTGTTCCAGTAAAACTAGGAGTTACAGCTAAGTTAAAATTAGGTGGCAACATATCAAACGTCTCAGAAAAATCAGACAATTGAAGAACATCTGCGGCAGTAATAGTATCTAAGTTGTCTTCGTATACCAATTCCAAAATCCCTAGGTCTCCTAAAGAAACTAAGCTGTCATTTTTATTTAATAAATCATGGACATCAAATTCACCATAACCAATTGGCACAGCAACATTTTGATCAAAACCAATTTTTTTACTAATATCACTTAATTTATGTTTATTACAACCAAATAAAAAAGGGATAATTAATAAAACACAATAGAATGAAATTTTTCTGAAATATATTTTTTTCTTCATTTTAATAGTAGAATTTAATTTTTCAATATTAACAAATCTAAACAAAAAAATCTACAAAACAAAAAAAAATATAGACAAAAGTCTTTTTATTGTCGATAAAAATAAATTAATCTTCAGTAAATTTACTAATGTTTTACATTAATAAATCCTATTAAAACACTCTAAATCAAACCACAAAAAAGAACATATACGATACACTAAATAATATCATGGTATCTTCAATGAATACTGAACAATATAATTATCGACAATTGAGGAGACATTCAACTCTTTTGTACCAATAGTTGTCAGAAAAGATTTAAATTTTCCATCGAAAGGAATTGCGTTTATTAATTCCCCTGTCAAAGAGTACACATTAACATTATTCGCTAAACCATCAATTACAGAAACATAATATATTCCATTTTGATTCTTGAACATCTGTACATCATCCAGTTCAGAAAAACCCAAATGTAATGATTTGAATTCAATTCCGTTTTCATTAAGAAAGTGTAAATCATTTTTCGATTGGACAATAATAGTTTGTGTTTCATCATTTTTAAGAATCATTACTATTTTCCCAGAATTAAATTTTGAAATATTTTGCTTAATACCTTTTTGATTAATCGAAATTAGTTGACTATTTTTAATAGAATAAAGTATCATTTCATTTCCTTTTTTAATTGAAAATGAATTCTCTTCAATTTGAAAACGTCTATATTCTCTTTTTCTAATCAAATCAAATAGAACACTTTCTTTAGAATCTTTAATACCAGCTAACAAAATACTATTACTTACCCAAACATCTATTTTTGAATCAACATTTGACAATCCCGTTTTAAAACTATTTATTTTCTTGCCTTTAGAATCAAAAACGATCATTCTGTTTTTAAGTGTATTTATAATTATGTTGCTCGAATTATTCCATCGATAAAAAGTAGCTTCATTCGAAGCCCTATCTTCTAATATTATTGGAAACCCACTTAATTCCTCCCCTAATTTATTTATTAAATGAATTTGATTTTTTGATGTACAAAGAAATACTTTATCGCCATTCGAATTAAAATCTATTATTTGGATACCTCCAATCGCTTCACCTCCTATGTTCTTCATCCAAGTTTTTTTACCATTTTCAAACATATAAACTTCACCTTCTTTCGTAAGTGCAATTACATTTCCTTTGCCATTAAACGGCTTAAAATCTTTCACCTCCCCTTTTATAAACATTGAAATTGGCTTATCATTCTCATTTATTACTTCAGATGTTTCATGAGATGATGTAATAGTATTGTTAGTAATCAATTCTGTTCGTATAAGTGTATTTCGATAACTTGAATTTGAATACGCTTTAAAATCTGAAACATATCTTTCAGAAACTCTTTGAGGCAATTCTTTAAAAAAAGACTCACCTCTGCCTTTATTCGCACCTAATGTATTCCCTAATTTATAATCTGCAATCACTTGTTCACAAACAGATTGTGATGTTGAAGCGACAACAAAATCATCCATTGTCTTGATATAAAACCCTAATGAAACAGATTCAGGAAACTTTTTAGTTAATCGAACATATTTAAAATGACCATCTATTTCGTTCAAAGAAGCTACATTATTTCCAATCTTATCATTTAAAAGCATGATTGGATCTTGACCTGATTTATAATCAGAAAGAATAACAACATGCCCTTTGTATTCGAATTCAACAAAACCATTTTCTACCCAATCAAACAACGGACTTTGATTAAATTTCTTATAAATACTTGCATAATAATTCTTTTCATAAAAATGATAATTTATTAAACCACTTGGTAATGCAACTGAAAAAAGCTGTTCATCGTCAACTTGTTTATCAAATTTTGAATAGAATTTTTTAGACACATATTGAATCTGATTATTCGACTTCATGTACACATCTGTAACAGTAGTCGATTTTAAATTAAACTGAATAATAGAACCACTTGAATTCTCATCATAATTTAACCATCCATCAGTTTTATTAATCGGTTTTTTTGTGTTTTTAAATCCTAAATACATTACAGAAAAATTAAATTTCCCTTCAAATTTTCCTATTTTAAATGTATGTCTAGAATTAAAAATAACTTTTAAATTAGCTTTTTTAAAAAATGCAATTACCTTTTCTTTATCCCAATCATCTGTTCTTTGAATAAACAAATGATTCTGTAATTCACTCAGAATAACAATTTTAGAATTGGTCAAATAGGGAACAATAGAAGTAAATAATTTAGATGATTCTGGCATCAATTTAAAAGGAAAATGAGTGAATGAATACTCATCAAGTCTATTAATAATCAAAATACGTCCATCTTCTTTTCCGAAAATATGAGAAGGTGAAAATTGATTTTTTTTATCAATTAAATCAGAACCAACATAACCGATCCAAACTAAACTTACTAATCCTAGAAATAAAAGGAAATAACGCCCAATCATAAAAAAATATTTAACCAAAAATAATGGAAAGTTTAATGATAAATCAAACTAAAAAGAATACAAATGAACAGTAAAGTGTTGACTGAATTCATCAAAAATATAAATTACTCTTTAGGTAGCAAAGTAAAAGACATTCTGTGGTATTTACAAGCACCAAATTCTCTAATCGCTTCTCTATGTTTCTTCGTAGGATACCCTTTATTTTGCTGCCAATCATAAACAGGGAATTCTGCATGTAATTTCTCCATGTATTCATCTCTATATGTTTTAGCCAAAATAGAAGCTGCTGCAATACTCTTGTATTTTTGATCTCCTTTCACGATACATTCAGCAGAAATATTAGGATAAGGATTAAACCTATTTCCATCTATCAAAAGAAATTCTGGACGTAAAACTAATTGATCGATTGCCCTATGCATTGCTAAAAAACTTGCGTTTAAAATATTAATTTCATCAATTTCTTTCTCATGCACCATACCTACACCCCAAGCTAATGCTTGACTTTCAATAATAGGTTTTAAAATTTCCCTCTTACTTTCCGTTACCAATTTCGAATCATTCAAAAATTCATGATGAAAATCTGCCGGAAGTATAACTGCAGCAGCAACTACTGGACCTGATAAACAACCTCTTCCAGCTTCATCACAACCAGCTTCCACTAAATTTTCATTTAAAAAAGAAAAAAGTTTAATCATAAATGTAAAGATGGCAAAATAATTGTATATTAGCCGAAAGAAATATAAAATATTATTTCATTATTTTGCTAAACTTTAAAAAAATTGATATGAATAAATTATTTTTATCTGCGGTGTTATTGTTAGGTCTCTCTATAACTGCTATTGGACAAGAAAAATCAAAAACAGCTCTTTCAAAAGGAGCCATTGAAATTTCTAAAAGTAAAGAGAATGGAAATTATTCTTTTACGTTACCAAAAGGGATTTCTGCAGCAACAATTGAGCAAAATGCAAAATCCTATACTATGTACTTCAAAGTTAACTATAATGAAGGGACTCAAGAAGCACACATAACGATGGTTACCAATGATGAAAAAAGCAGACATGTAATTTGTCGTTTTATGATTTCTTCTGGAATAGAAAAAATAAATGTTGATGGAAAAGAGATAATGTTGGAAGATTTTTTCACAACTTATTTAAAATAAAAAAAATCGAAATCCTTCTAAAGTCAATTCGTAATTCGGATTGACTTTTTTTTGTAAACCATTAAGAACAGTAAAAAAGGTTGAATGAAAAATCATTCAACCTTTTTTACTTACTACCACATTTAACCTACCTAACTTATACTATATTCTTAATTCTTTCTTTTCTGAATTTCACACCTTAAATACTATAAATATATATTAGCTATTGAGCAATATTTAAATTACATGTTATTAATAAAAAATTTCTCAACAACCGATTCATTTAAACTTCTTATTGTAAAAAGATAAATAGAATTGGTCAAATTTCCTTTATTAATCTGTAATCCATTCTCTCCTTTTGTGAAATTAGATTCATTTCTATAGACAAGATTTCCTAACAAATCAAACATCTCAACTGAATGCATCCCTTCTGTAGGTGTTAAAAATTCAATTTCTATATTATCTCCACTAGAAACAATTTTAGAAATCAACAAATTATTTAGATCTTGATTACAGTTAACAGAAATAAAATCAACTTCTCTTTTTGTTCCATTATAATTTGTTTGATTTAATCGATAATATGAAATTTCATGATCAGGATTATTATCAGTCCACTCATACGTTTTTGGTGTTGTACTGTTTCCTGCCCCATCAACAACTGTCATTTCCTCAAAATCAATTCCATTTTTGGTTTTTTCAATTGTGAAATAGTCATTATTTTCTTCAGAAACAGTTGTCCAAACAATATTTCGAACTAAACTATCACAAGAAGCTTCCATTTTAGCTCCTTCAACAGGCAAAACAACAATTGTACTACAAAAAGTTTGCGTGTTAGACAATCCACCAGTAGACCCCGTAAATCCATAATAAGGTCTGTTCGTGCCAAAAATTGTTAAAGGATTAAAAGTTGAAGTTATCACTCCGTACGTAACTGTCATCGCATTGTTATAAACAGTTGCAGTTAAAGTTGTTGTACCAGCATTCCAAGCGATTCTCAATTTGTGATCTAATCCATTTTCAATATTATAATTCGAACCACCTGTTTGTAGTCGAACAGCAGTTGGAGTAGCAGGTCTTTCACCAGCAGTAATAACATCACAATCTCCATCTAAATCGGGATCAATATCTCCGTTAAACCAAATATCTATATGATCGGGATCTTCAGAACCACCGCAACCAATAAAACTAGTTGTAAAATCATCTCTATCTTCGGTATTCATGTAGGTGTCAATTTCTACAATTAATGAATTTAAAATACCTCCAGCTCCTAATTTATTCCCAGTAGTTCCACATTTACACCTTCCAAGAGGATCATTCTGCATAACAAAAGCTAATCCATCAGCACCACCATCGCTACTCCCCAAATTCACAGTAAAATCATACGAAAAACTAGTACCGAAGTTTAAGGTAGAATTCGCATCCCAAGCACATCCTCTTTGATTGTTAATTGCAGTTGTTAATGTGGTACAAGTATATGGGGCTGATGCGGTTGCATCATCAATTAAATTAAATTCGCTATTTGTAGAAGTTGTAGTTGTAAAACTCCAAATTGTACATCCAGCATTTGTTCCTGCTGCATTTTTCGGTCTTATTTCCCAATAATAAGTTGTTCCAAAAGCTAAAGTTGGAGTATAGGATGTTGATGCTGTATTTGTTACATAAGGAGGAGTAGCTGATGTTCCAAAATAAACATCATAACTAGTAGCTACATTACACCCAGTTGGTGCAGTCCATGTCAAAGATGAACCACAAACTGTAAATCCAGAAGATGCTGTTGAAGGTGAAGGTGAAGTAGCACATAAAGGAATACCAGGAGCTTGCGAAACTAAAGAAATACCATCAATTGTTGCTCCAGGATCTGTACCTACAGAATTATCATTTTTCCAACTAAAAACCAATCTTTTTGTAGTTCCAGCATTTGCTGAAGAAAGTGTAATCGAAACAGAAGCACAAGCTCCTTGCAAATTATAAAATGAACTTCCTAACTGTACAGCAGTACCATCTGTAGTAGTAAAATCTGTACCTCCAACAGGTGTAGCAGAAGTAGAACCTAAATATATTTGCAAGCCATCATAACCACTTTCACCTTGACCTTTCCAGTTAAATGTTAAAGTAATACATGTTTCACCTGCAGGAAATGTTACATCTTTATAAAAATGAGAAACATCTGAAATTGTATTTGTATAGTTGTTATCTGTAGAAGCGATACCTACATAAGCACCTTTTGATCCAATACAGTTAGAAAATGTTCCAACAAACCATTTATTGGTTGCTCCATTTACATTCGTCCATCCGTTATTCGAGAATGCACTCGTTGCATTTTCAAAACTTCCATCAGCGCCAGAAGTTCCAGAAGAATTGGATGCATTGATAATAGTAGTTTGGGTTTTACCCATTAAACAAATGGAAAACGCAGTAATAGTTAAAAGTATTGACTTCATCTTAGTATAGTAATGTAATATAGCGGTGCAAATATATTACTAAAATGGTTAAGTACAACTATACAACTAAAACAATTTAGTATTTAAATTTATCATTATTGAATTCTTATTTATAAGAATTTGACATGTCTATAAATGATTTGAATCAAATAATCAATAAAAAAGGTAATTTGATGTTTTTTTTATCTCATAAAATATACATAACTCAAAATTTTATTGTATTCCTATAGAACAAAAACATACCAATCCATATTTTAATATCAACTTTCAATATAAAAAATAAATACGTATTTTAAAGGTTAATGGATAAAATCAAGGAAATATCACATAATATTTTCGAATCAACATAAAAGGATTTTTTAACTTACAAATCAAAAATATAAAGATAATTTAATTAATTTTTACAAAATATTGAATATTTTATCTATATTTGCATTGAATTATAAAAAAATGAAAACTAACAATAATAATTTCTTCAATAATAAATCGAATAATAAGACTATTCGGAAGGAGAGACTATTGTTCTAAGAATACAAATAATAAACTTAAAATAATTAAAAGCCTCTCGGATTCCGAGGGGCTTTTTTCATTTCTATTAAACAATCAAGTATGCAATTTCAAATCATAAATAATAATAAGAATAATAATAAATCTCCACCATAAGGCGGCAGCTTAAGTATTTACCATAGCCCGCTACTCAATAGCGGGCTTTTTTAATTTAAAAAACAATTCAAAATGAAATACCAAGAGATTTTAAAAACAGAAGAGGCAATTACCCTTGTAAAAGAAACATTTTCTAGAGAATTAATGAAACAACTAAACTTAGTAAAAGTTTCAGCACCAATCGCTGTTCTTGATGGAACAGGAATTAATGATGATCTAAATGGAGTAGAAAGACCAGTATCTTTTCCTGTTAAAGCATTAGAAGAAAAACGAGCTGTAATAGTGCATTCATTAGCAAAATGGAAAAGATTACGATTAAAAGAATTGGAAGTAATCTCAGGAAAAGGAATAATTACAGATATGCGTGCATTGAGACCAGACGAAGAATACAGTCCGATTCATTCCATCTATGTTGATCAATGGGATTGGGAAAAACACATTA
>OBEQ011652070.1_pt1 | contig 24490 bp, 25 predicted proteins | sample 1670901 | NCBI WGS metagenome assembly OBEQ01 (sample SAMEA104232315, study PRJEB22302) | groundwater metagenome | biome: forest; feature: aquifer; material: groundwater | place: USA | collected 2011-08-07 | depth 5.4 m | reverse complement strand
TGGGCTGGGCCGATCGGCGTCGCCGCGCGGCGTTGCTCGTCGCTCGCGTACTCGTCTGTCGAGTGCGCCACGCTCCTCGCGCCTGGCGCGGCTCGCCCCTCGGCCCAGCGCGGCCGCGGGAGGTGTCGAAACCAACTCTATAATCTCGTGACATGGGTGGTCGGGCCGGAGTGCCGGTTGTACTGGTTGCGGGTATCGACGATGCTGGACGCGTGACGAAGGATCAGCTTGTAGTCCACATTTGAATGATTGGTGAGGATGACGACGCAGTCCATCCGCCTCAGTTGAGCCGCAGTCAAGGGCGTCGACCGCGCCCACACCCCGTTGACGTGTGAGCGGGGGACGTACGGATCGTGGTAGCGGACCTGCGCGCCGCGCTCGCGGAGGTCTTGCGCGACCTCGAAGGCAGGCGAATCGCGGGTATCATTGACGTCTTTCTTGTAGGCCAAGCCGATGAGCAGAACGCGTGCGCCCTTCAGCGCTTTCTTGCGCTCATTAAGCGTGCGGGCAATTTTATCAACGACGTAGTGGGGCATCGAGCGGTTCACGTGGTCCGCCAGCTCGATAAACCGCGCTTCGAAGCCGTACGATCGAGCTTTCCACGCCAGGTACATCGGATCGGATGGGATACAGTGGCCACCGATCCCCGGGCCTGGGTAAAACGCCATAAACCCAAACGGCTTCGTGTTGGCCGCCTCAATGACCTCCCAGACATCCACGCCGAGTTTATCGCACATGAGCGCGATCTCATTGGCGAGCCCGATATTGACCGCCCGAAACGTGTTTTCGAGGAGCTTCACCATTTCGGCGACTCTCGTGGAGGACACCGGAACGACGTGCTGGATGATCTGCCTGTAGAGCTGCATCGCCAGCTGCCGGCAGACCGCAGTGGTGCCTCCGATGACCTTCGGGATGGTTCGCGTGGTGTAGGTCGCGTTCCCGGGGTCAATGCGTTCCGGTGAAAAGGCCAGATAAAAATCCCGGCCGACCTTCAGTCCGCGAGCCTGGAGCATCGGCAAAATCACCTCATCGGTGGTGCCGGGATACGTCGTGCTTTCGAGGACGACGAGCTGCCCGCGACGCAGCGACCGCGCGATGTCCTGGGTCGCCGACAAGATAAACGAGATGTCCGGCTCCCGCGTCTTTCGCAGCGGCGTTGGCACACAGATGATGATCGCGTCGCACGCGGAGAGGACGGCACATGCCGTGGTCGCGTGCAGGCGTTTGGAGGCGAGGCAGCGGGCCAGCGTCGTCTTGGAGACGTCCGGGATATAGGACTGGCCGCGGTTCACATGCGCGACGCGGTCCGGGTCCCGGTCGATCCCGGTCACCCGAAAGCCCGTGCTGGCAAATTCCACCGCCAACGGGAGGCCGACATAGCCCAAGCCGATCACGCCGACGTGAGCCGTCCGCGCCTGAAGCCGGTGGGCTAGTTCTGCCAGCCCTGGTCCGCGAGATATGCTCTGACGGCTTCCTGCCATGGTCGCAATTCCCTCCCGATGACGCCACTGAGCTGGCGGCTGGCCAGCGCTGAGCAGGCCGGCCGCGGTGCCGGGCGGCGCTGGTCCCGCATGAAAATCGGCCGGATGAGCGTCGCGTCGCCTCCGACGATCGCGGCCACCGTTCTCGCAAATTCAACCCGCGTACACCACCCGGCGTTGGTGAGGTGATAGAGTCGCGGTTGGCGCTCGATCCCCTGCCGCGCGAGGGCTTCCATCAGCAGGCGGAGGCCCTCGGCCGCGTCCTGGGTGTACGTCGGCGACGTCGTCTGGTCGGCAAACGCCTCAACCCGCTCGCCGCGGGTGAGCCGCTGCACGATCGTATCACAGAAATCTTGCCGTCCCGGACCAAAGAGCGTGCTCACCCTGACCACCACCGCCCGGGGATACGCCAAGGCGATCCGCTCCCCCGCCAACTTGGTCTTGCCATAGACGCTCATGGGACGCGGCTCATCCGCCTCGGTGTAGGGCGGCTCCTTCGCGCCATCAAAGACGTAGTCGCTGCTGATGGCCAGCAGCAGCGGATGGTCGTGGACGCAGGCCTGGCAGAGGTGCTCCACCGTGTGGACATTCAGCGCCTCCGCTTCGTCCGGGGCGACCTCGCAACGGTCGACATCCGCACACGCCTGCGTATGGATGACGACCTCGGGTTTGATGTCCTGCACGAGCCGGGCCGTGGCGCTCCGATCCGTGAGGTCGCACCTCACGTGCCGGCCGCCGTCGCTCGCCGCCGGTGCGTGTCGGGAAATCCCCACGACGTTATGGGACAACACGAGCCGCTGAACGAGCGCCCGACCCAGGAGTCCTGTGGAGCCAGTGATCAGGATCTTCACGAAGCCGCTCTTTAAGTGGTTGCCACCACAATCGATGCTCGCGATACCACGCAAGGGTGTGTGAGAGCCCTTGCTCAATGGTCGTCTTCGGCTGCCACCCAAGCGCGCGGATCCCCGCGTCCGTCATGGCGTAGCGCCGATCGTGACCCGGCCGATCGGCCACGGATTCCATCAGCGTGTGCGGCTGCCCGACAAGGGACAAGATCGTTTGGGCCAGGTCTCGGTTCGCCAGCTCGGTCCCCCCCGCCACATTGTAGACCGCCCCAAACCGTCCCCGCTCGACCACCGCCTGGAGCGCCTCGCAGATATCAGTCACGAAGAGCCACGCTCGCCGCTGACGGCCGTCTCCGTAGATCGGAATCGGCACTCCCTCAAAGCCATTGGTCATGCACAGCGGGATGAATTTCTCCGGAAACTGCCCCGGCCCGTAGATATTCGTTGGACGGACGACGATGACCGGGAGTCCATAGGTGGTGAAGCACGCCTGGGCCAAGAGATCACCGGCCGCTTTACTGGCCGCATAGGGGCTGCGCGGCGCCAGCGGAGCCTGCTCGTCGACCGCCCCCTCCAAGACGGCGCCATAGACTTCATCCGTGCTGATGTGGATGAACCGGTTGACTCGGCGTCGCCTCGCTTCCTCCAGCAGGACGTGGGTCCCTTCGATGTTGGTGCGGAGGAAGGGCGTTGCATTGGCGATCGACCGATCGACGTGCGTTTCTGCGGCGAAATGGACCACCACCTGACACCCGTCCATGGCCTGTTGGACCGCGGCCGGCTCACAGATGTCTCCCTGGAGAAACTGGTATCCGGCATCGCCCTGGAGATCCGCCAGGCGTTCCGCTGACCCTGCGTAGGTGAGCCCGTCCAAATTGACCACGGTGTCAGCCGGATGGTTAGCGAGCCACATGTGGATGAAATGCGAGCCGATGAACCCCGCCCCTCCCGTCACTAAGTAGCGCATCACACGATCTGCTCCGATAACTTCATTTGGCGACCATTACCGCGGCTCTTCTGTCTGAAGAGGGGCGGGGTGAACCCGGCGCCGCCGGTCACCAACAGCCGCATCGGGTTCATGACGGAACAAGCGTCGTCGCGTGCGGACGCGTCGGCTGCTGTTTCAGCGCCCGCTCGCGCACGAGGGTCGACGCCCGGTAGAGGGTTTCTGGCAAGCCCGCATCGGTCCACCAGCCGTCAAGGATATCGTACGTCATCTGTCCTCGTTGGATGTAGGCATTGTTGACATCGGTAATTTCCAGCTCGCCTCGGGCCGAGGGTTTCAGCGTTCGGATAATGTCGAAGACATGCGCGTCGTACAGATAGATCCCCGTCACGATGTACGGGGACTTCGGGTGTTTCGGTTTCTCCTCAATGCCAACAATCCGGTCGCCGCGCAACTCTGCGACACCGAACCGCCACGGATCCTCGACTTCTTTGAGCAAGATCTTCGCCCCTTGCCCGCCCGTCGCCGCAAATCGGGCCACATAGGGCTTGATGCTCTTCTCCACCACATTGTCTCCCAAGATGACCGCGAGCGAGTCGTCCGACGCGAAATGCTCGGCCAGCCGCAGCGCCTCCGCAATGCCTCCTTCGCCGCGTTGGTAGGTGTAGTCCAAGTGCTTCAACCCAAATTCTTCGCCATTGCCGAGCAACCGCAGAAAATCGCCCGCATTGTTCCCTCCGGTGACGATGAGGATATCGGCGATGCCTGCGTCGACGAGCGTTTGGATGGGATAGTAGACCAGGGGTCGGTCATAGACCGGCAGGAGGTGCTTATTCGTAATCCGTGTCAACGCGCCCAACCGCTTCCCTAAGCCGCCAGCCAGCACGACGCCTTTCATCGTCTACCTCGTCTACCGATCCACCGGCTGATGCCAGTCATACGGAATCTCATGGTCATGCGGGTCGGTCCGAAATTCATCGGGGCGGCGGTGGTGGTACGGCTCCGTGGGGATGTTCAAGACAATGGACTCCGGGTCGCTGAGGCCTTTAAAGCCGTGATGCACGCCCGCGGGGATCTGGACTAGCATCGGATGATGCACGCCAATAAAAAATTCATTAATCTGTCCTCGGGTGGGAGACCCTGACCGACCGTCGTAGGCCACCAGCTTGATCATCCCACTGACACACACAAAATTATCGACCTGTTTCTTATGGTAATGCCATCCCTTCACGACACCAACATTCACCGTCGTGCAGTACACTTGGCCGAATTGCTTGAAGAGCGCGTCATCGTTTCTCAGGATTTCGAACAGCCGCCCACGTTCATCGGGGATGACCTTCAGTGGCTTGACGCGGATTCCCTTAATCATCTGCATGGCCTCGCCAAGCACCTGGATGCCCTCGCCCAACGCCCATATAACGAAACCCCAGTTTTCGAATCTGTGCGGGATCGTAGATGTTCCGCCCGTCAAACAGGACCGGTTGGCGCATCAGCTTCTTGATCCGGGCGAAATCCAACGTTTTAAACTGGTCCCATTCCGTGACCACGACGAGACAGTCAGCGCCCTTCGCGGTTTCATAGGCATCGCGACAAAAGACCACACCGGAACACACGCCGTCCGCCTGCGCCATGGCTTTAGGGTCAAAGACACGAATCCGTGCTCCGGCCTTCTGGAGGAGGCGAATAATCGTCAGCGCGGGCGCGTCCCGGAGATCGTCGGTATTGGGCTTAAAGGCCAACCCCAGGATCCCGATGGTCTTCTTGTTCAGGTTCCACAGGTTCTCCGCAATCCGCTTCACGAACGCCTCGCGTTGTTGGCGATTCACGTGGGCCGCGGCTTTCAGCAATTGGAAGTCAAAACCGTGTTTCTCGGCGATGCGGATAAAGGCGGCGACATCCTTCGGAAAACAGGACCCACCGTAGCCGACCCCGGCGTCGAGAAACGCGCGTCCAATGCGGGGATCAAACCCCATCCCTTCAGCCACCTTCACGACATCGGCTCCCACTCGATCACAGAGCTGGGCGATCGAGTTAATATAGGACACCTTCATCGCCAGGAAGGAGTTCGACGCGTGTTTGATGAGCTCGGCGCTTTTGATATCCGTCACCACGAGAGGCGCCCGCAAGGGCCGATACAAGCCCAGGAGGAGACGTTTCGCCCGTGGACTCTCCACGCCCAGCACCACGCGATCCGGGCGCATAAAATCCTGAATCGCCGACCCTTCGCGCAGGAATTCCGGATTCGAGGCCACATCGAAGGACACCCCCCGGCGGATGGTCCCGCGACAGGTCTGCTTGATCCACTCCCCCGTTTCGACTGGCACCGTGCTCTTCTCGACAATTAGTCGGTACGATCGCATGGCCGAGGCAATTTGTCGCGTCACGTCCTCGATGGCCGCCAAATCCGCCTCCCCGTCCGCCCTCGAAGGCGTGCCAACGCAGAGGAAGATGATGACCCCATGCTCAACCGCCTCTTGACAGGCCGTCGTAAACTTCAGGCGGCCCCGCGCGACCCCACGGCGCACGAGCTCGCTCAGGCCAGGCTCATAGAACGGCATCTGACCTTTCTTGAGCATGGCGATCCGCTTCTGGTCGTGGTCAACAATCACCACCCGGTGGCCGACATCCGCAAAACAGGCCCCGGTCACCAGCCCCACATGCCCGGCGCCAACAATGCTGATATTCGTCATCCGAGCACGCGGCGCAGCGGCGTGCCCGCGTCTGGGATGCGTAGCGCGCCTCATCACAAGCGCTCAGGCCTCATCGGGCCGCTGCGTGGGGCGTTGAGTATGTTCATGGGGTCTCACGATTATAGTCAAGCTTCGGACAACCCGCAAGATGACCGCCCTCCTGTTTCCCGCCGCGGCCACGCTAGAACAGGGTATAGATGAACGGCGCCAGCGGGGAACTTTGGGCAAACAGCAGCAGGAGGCCAAACACCATCAGCACGGCGACCATGGGAATGAGCCACCAGAGCCGTTGCTCCCAGAGAAACCGGAAGAGCTCGCCCAAGATCGCCCACCGCCGTGTGAGGCGCCGCGTCCATTTCATGACGGCACCACAGCCTGATGGACCGCCTCGGAGGCGGGGAGACGGCGGGGCCCTTTCTCAATCGCAAACGGCCCCATCACCAGCGTATCCATGTCGCTCCGCTCGAACGTGGAGATGGCGTCATCCGGGCTGTTCACGATCGGTTCCCCCTTCAGGTTAAACGAGGTGTTCAGCACGACGGGGACGCCTGTCTCCTGTTCAAAGGCCTCGATCAACCGGAAGTAGAGCGGGTTGCCGTCTCGCTCGACCGCTTGGAGCCTCCCGGTCCCATCCACATGCGTCACCGCTGGAATGGTCTCACGACACTCCGGCCGAACCGGGCTGACAGCCAACATGAACGTGGCCGGCGAGAGGCTTTTCTCGGCCGGGTAGTCCACGAATTGGTGGACGCTGCGGTCGAGGATGGATGGCGCAAAGGGGCGAAAGGGCTCTCGAAATTTGATTTTTCGATTCACGATCGCTTTCATGTCTTTCCGTCGGGGGTCTGCCAAGATGCTCCGGTTGCCAAGGGCCCTCGGCCCCCATTCGGCGCGACCCTGGTACCAGCCGACCACCCGACCCTGCACCAGTCGCTGCGCCGTCTGGCGCACCAGCTGGCCTTCATCGTCCCAGCGGGTCGCGGCCAAGCCGTGCCGCTGGATCGCCTCGGCAATGGCGTCGGTGGAATACTGCTTGCCCCAGTACGCGTGTTGCATGACGAAGCGCCGCGGCTGCTGGAGCAGCACGTGATACGCATAGAGGGCGGCTCCCACGGCTCCTCCCGAATCCCCCGCCGCCGGCTGGATGTAGATGTCGCGGAAGGGCGTCTCGCGGAGAATCCGGCCGTTCGCCGCGCTGTTGTAGGCGACCCCTCCAGCCAAACAGAGCCGCGGCAGCTGGGTCTCATCGTAGAGCTGGCGGGCCAACGTCAGCATGAGCTCTTCGGTGACGCGCTGGATGCTGGCCGCGATGTCGGCGTAATGCTGGCTCATGCGCCGCAGGTCCGCATTCTGGTCCAGCTCGTCCCCAAACTCTCCCGTGACAAAGGGGGCCTTCGGATCACGGGGAGGGCCGAAGAGCCGCTCGAACTTTCTGGTGAAGGAGGCGTGGGTCGAATAGTGGTAGCTGAAATAGTCCATCTCCAGCCGGAACCCGCCCTGGTCGGTCTGGCGGACCAGCCGCCAGACCTCGTCCAGATACCGCGGGGTGCCGTACGGCGCCATCCCCATCACCTTGTACTCGCCCTCATTCACCTCAAAGCCCAAGAAGGCCGTAAAGGCGGAATAGAGCAATCCGATGGAATGGGGAAAGCGCAGCTCCCGGAGCAGCCGGATCTCGTTTGGACGGGAGCCGTCCCAGCTGGCGCGGCCGACCCCCATCGTCGTCGTGGCCCATTCCCCGACGCCGTCGGCCGTCAAAATAGCCGCATCCTCAAAAGGCGAACAGAAAAACGCGCTGCCCGCATGCGAGAGATGATGTTCGGAAAACAGGATCCGGTCTTCCGGGAGTTCAAGAGTTTCCTGAATCAGCGCCTTGACCCAGAGTTTATCGAGCAGCCAATTCATCATGGCCTGGCGAAACGTCCCGCAGGAACGGGGGAAGGTGGCCATCGAGGAGAGCAGGATGCGCTCAAACTTGAGCAGCGGTTTCTCATAGAACACCACGTAATCCAGCTCGTCACTCCGGCAACCGGCGGCCTCCAGACAAAACTGGATGGCCAAGCGGGGAAATCCGAAGTCGTGTTTGACCCGGGAGAACCGCTCTTCTTCCGCGGCTGCGACCAGCACCCCATCACGGATAATGGCCGCCGCGGCGTCGTGGTAGAAGCAGGAAATTCCCAGGATGCGCATGTCAGGATTGGGATTTTGCCCACGTCCAAGGATTCGCGGGGAGGCGCTTCGCGTGCCAGGGCGGGTGAGCAGACTGCCGAAGCCGCAAGGGATCCGTCGCCCATCGCACGATGATGGCGACGGGACCAAGGCACAGAAAATAGAACAGCGTGAAGATCAGCCACGCCTGAACGCGGCCGACTACCTTCGCGACTGCAACGATTCTTTGGACGAGCTGTCTGAGCATGGACGGGTGTGGAAGAGGAGTGTTTATGGTATCAGACTTGAGTGGATCGCACAAGGCGTCCACGGCTTTACTTGGCGGCGACCGGCGAGAACGGACTGCTCTGGGAACCGATCTTTGGCTGGTGATAGGAATCCCCGATTCGCAGCGGCATCTCAGGAAACGCCTTCAGGGTCAGGGTAAACAGCAGCTCTTCCCCAAACTCGCGGTCCACCTGATAGATGAACTGACCAATCCAGTCATGGAGGTCACGCGTCAGCGTGTACTGGTACTCCCGCAGATTGTTGAAGCGTTTCTCGCCGCTCACGACCTGTTTCCAGGTGAAGCGGTTGAACGTCCCGATCTGCCATTTGTTGCTGATCTGCCAGTTCCACTCCAGCACACTTTCGGTTTTGTCATTCGACGAATACCGATGGCCAAGCCCCAGATACCACTGTCCCTGCGGCAGGAGTTGAATGCCGAAGTCCTGCGCCCCGGTCTGAAAGGGTTTGTAGGCCGGCGCCGCAATCGGCGGGGCGTACTGGGCTTGGGGAGAGCCTTTGCCGCCGACCATCACCAGGTCGAGATTGAACCCAGGAATACGGGTATCGATCCCGGCGGGCAGGAGTGCCTTGACGGTCCAGTCAGTTTCCAGACGCAGCCACGGCCACGGAAAGAACTCCGCATCAAAGGACCAGTTCCCCAGACGACCACCCTGTTTGTTCCCATTGCCGCGGAACGTATACGGCAGGGAGATGAGGAGCCGCGCCAAGTCCACGCTGTGCAACTTGCCTGCGTCATCCGGGCGCCTGGTCTGGAGCTTGTTCTCTACGCCGAACGTGAACTGGTTCGTCGTCGTCGAGGCGGCAGCAAAGTTCAGCAGGTCGTTGGGCACCGTCGGGGGGTGGTTATAGGTGTAGGTCACGGTCGGCGTGATGACGTGCCGAAGTAAATGCAGATTGAGGCCCAACACATCGGCCGTGATGGGAAAGATCCGGAACAGCTTCAGGCTGGCATCTGCGCCCATCGAGAACTGTCCGCTGATGACATCCTCCTTCACGACCCCGTCCGCGCTCGCTTTGGCTTTGTTGTAATACGTCTGGCGGATGCCGGCTTTGGGGGTCAGCTCGAGGGGCCGGAACCAGTTCATGGCGTAGCTCAACTGTTCGAACCAATCCAACCGACTCACATCCGTGTCGTCCTCAGAATGCGCCGTCTTCGAGTTGAGGTTGACGGCCTCCGTTCTGGATTCGATAAAGAAATGGGAATCGCCGATTGGCTGCGGTTTGAGCTCAAAGGTCAACCGCGGGAGCTCCTCGGTGACGCTTTGAAAACGGTTCACGCGCTTTTTCGCCAGAAAGGTCAGGGTGTAGTTCGGATCACTGGTCACCATGGAAATGAAGCTGTCGGGGTTGCTGTCATCAACAAATTCGTCCCGGAACAGGAAATCTTTCCGGAAATTGATGTCGCTGAATTTCTGGAAATCCGTCAAGACGGTCGTATTAGGCAGGGGTGCCCATTTGTGGCGCACCAGCACGCGGTACCGGTCCAGCGCCGCCCCTTTGGGCAGTTTGGCTTTGGGGTTGGTTTCGGTCAGATTTCGCTCATCATAGTAGAGCTTGATGAGCCCCGTGCCCAATTGGGTCGTCTCGAATTTATGGTCGAGACCCATCCCCCATAAGAAAAACCGACGCCAGTCCAGCTTCACCGTGCCCTCCTGATGACCTTCCAATCCGAAGAACGTGGGCAACTCGTACCGATAACCTCCAAGGACAAAGGGTCCCCAGGGCTTCTTCTTCCCCGGGATCAGAAAGAACGGACTCTGGCGGTCGGTGACCGATACCCACGGCAGATAGATGATGGGCAGGCTTTCCACGAACAGGGCGGTATTCCGGCCCCGGGCAATCTTGTCGGCGCTGAACACGGTCGCCGAACGCCCTTGGAAGCGGAAATGCGGCGGCTCAAACTCACAGGAGGTGAGATACCCCGGGTTGACGCGAACCACCCCCTCGGCGATGTGTTCGGTCGACCGCCCATGCTGGTACCACGGCGGCGTAAACGCCGTCCCCTCCAGGAAACGGCCCTTTTTGGTCTGGATGTTGTACTGGGCCAGTTCCCCTCGGAACACCTCCAGCCCCCGTTCGAGCCGCACGTGCCCTTCGGCGTAGACGTCCTTCGTGTCGGTAAAGACGGTGACTTTGTCACACGTCAGGAGGCCGCCGGTGAACATCACATGCACATCGCCCTCGGCCATGGCCACCTGCCGCTCCTTCAGGACGCTGAGCTGGTCGGCCACGATCTGCACGGCGCCGATGGGCACAGGCGGAGCCGGCGGTTTGGCGGGCGGCTTCGACGGCTGCTCGGCCACGACGGTCTCGACGGTGATGGGAGCCAGCTCGACGGCGGAAGGGGGCGTGGCTCCCTGAACCACGGGCGAAGCGCCAGGCTTTTGGGGCAGCTCCGGCGGACGGCTAGGTTCCTGAGCCGGGGTGGCGCCCGGTGGTTGCGGTGGCACGGCCGCGGACGCAGCTGAGACGGGCATCGGGGAGGGGCGGCGGGTCAGCTGGCGTTGCTGGGCTTTGGCGGCCTGTTGCCGCGCGTTCGCTTCACGGGCCTCCTGGTGCTTCCTCGTTTTTTGCTCGCGGACCATCGCGTCCTGGATCCGCTTGATCTCGGCATCCCACTTGGCTTGCTCAGCTTTCAACTGGCGCTCCTGCACTTTCGCCTGGGCCGACGCCTTGGCGTGCGCCTGCTCTTCTTCTGCCAACGAATGCTGGAACGCGGTGAGCTGTTCTGGAGCCATGGTGGTAAACGACTCACGGGCGTGCAGGCGCTGCTGACACAGGCTGCGGTAGACCACGGCCCACGGATCGTGCGGGTGGCCCTGCAAGAAGACGTCGAGGATCTGGAGCGCCTGGCGCCAGGCGCCTTGCGCCACCAGGCGTTTGATCTCCTGTCGATGCTGCTGGAGCGCTTCCTGGTTTCCCCCAGAAGCCGGGGAGGCGTCGCGGGCCCCTGCAGATGCGGCGGTCGGCGTCGTGCCGCCCTCACCGGCGGTGGACACCCGTGGCGTGGCCGTCGTCACAGCCAGCGAAACGGCCACGAGTCCAACGATCACGCGACCAGGAAGTAGAGCCCCCAGGGCTTGCCCGGAGTCCGCGTCGAAGGGCCGACGGAGTTTCATCCCCCCACCAGCGTTGGTCCACCGAAGTCGGACCACGACTGACAACTCTTTGGCTGATCAAGACGGAGGCCGTCTTGAGGAATCCTTGAGCCGTCTTGATGCGCAGGTGGGGGGATCACGAAACCGCTCGTCCTGTCTGTACGGCGCTCCGCGGAACAGGGGGGCGCTCGGTCGAAGGCGTGCGCGCTGCTGCAGCGGTGGAGCGCAGGTCTTGCCGCCATTGTTTGGCTTGGGCCGGCAGCTTGTCCCAATCCCGCAAGAACCGATCCAGACCGATGTCAGTGAGAGGATGTTTCACCAACGCCTCCAGCACGCTGAACGGCATGGTGGCGATGTCCGCCCCGATCCGCGCCGCTTCCACCACGTGGAGAGGATGGCGGACGCTGGCCACCAGAATCTGCGTCGAAAAGTGATAGTTGGCGTAGATCGTTTTCATGTCCCGAATCAGCGCCATCCCATCCTGACTGATGTCATCCAGCCGGCCGACAAACGGCGACACACAGTACGCCCCCGCCTTGGCCGCCAGGAGCGCCTGGTTCGGTGAAAAGCACAGGGTGACGTTCACACGGATGCCTTGGCTGGTCAGCGCGCGGGTGGCTTGCAAGCCGTCCTTGGTCAAGGGACATTTCACGACGACGTTGGGATGGAGGGTGGCAAAGGCTTTGCCTTCGTCCACCATGCCCGCCGCCTCCCGCGTCGTGGTTTCCACACTGACCGGGCCGTTCACCCGTTCGCAGATGTCCTTGATCAGCGGGAGAAAGTCCCGGTTCTCCTTCGCCACCAAACTCGGATTCGTCGTCACGCCGTCAATCGCCCCCCAGCTGAGGGCCTCGTCAATTTCTTGAAGATTGGCCGAATCCAAAAACAACTTCATGGGTAACCTCCTCAGGTGGGACGAGAGACGAAGGACGAGGGACGAATCGTCCATCGTCCTAGCGACCAAAGGGAGTGATCGTCCATCGTCTATCGTCGCGTCTGTTGTTCCCAGACGAGAATGGCTCCGCCGACAATGCCGGCACGGTCGCCCAGTTTCGCCCGGACGACTCGACAGGCCCGTGCCGGCGCCCGAAACGCCAGTTGCCGGAGGGTCGCCTTCATGGCGGGGGCAAACCACGGCCAGGCCCTGGCGACGCCTCCCCCGATGACAATACGCTCCGGGCTGAGGACGTTGACGAGGTTGGCCAACCCGATGCCCAAATGTCGCCCCATGTCCTGCCAGATCTTCCGCGCGGCGCGGTCGCCATGTTGGGCGGCCTGGCTGATGAGGGCTGGCGTCAGTGTTCCGTGATGCTGCCGGGCCAGGCGCCGCAGGAGCCCGCTGCCGCCTCTCATCGCCACCCCCGCATGCCGGACTAAGGACGCGGTTCCCACAAACGCCTCAAGACAGCCGTGCCGGCCGCAGCCGCACAACGGTCCATCCAACGAAATTTTCGTGTGGCCGATCTCCCCCGCTGATCCGACGGCCCCGCGGACCAGATGCCCATCCACCACGAGGCCTCCTCCAATCCCGGTCCCCAGCGTGATGTACACGCTGTGCCGTGTCCCCCGCCCCGCCCCGAGGCGCCACTCGCCGAGTGCCACGACGTTCACGTCGTTGTCGACGGCGCAGGGACAGCGCAGCCGCTGCTCCAGCAGATGCTGCAATCGGACGTTGCGCCAGCCGCCCGGGACGTTGACGAGCTCATAGATGAGGCCCCGATCGCCGTCCATCAAGCCGGGCACGCCCACCCCCACCCCCCGCAGATGCTTCCGCCGGAACCCTCCCTGGGTCGCAAGCCGCTGGATGGCCTGGCGCAATCCCTCAGCGAAGGCCTGGGGCGTGGCGTGCTGGGCCGTGACCAGCACCGTCTTGCAGATGACTCGGCCGGCGTCCGTCACCACACCCACCTTGATGTTCGTGCCGCCAAAATCGACCCCGACCGTCCAGCGGCGAGCCGTCATGCGTCCGTGGACTCGACGTGCTCCGGCACCGCCTCGGGGTGATGGCGCAGCGCGCCGGCCCCCTGTGCCTCCAGCGCCGGTGACCATCGCATCACACGATTCCGCCCCGCGTGCTTGGCCGCGTAGAGCGCCTCATCCGCGCGCTCGATCAACTCCGCCACGTCGCGACCGTCGTCCGGAAACGACGCGACCCCGATGCTCACCGTCTGGCTGAGGGTTTCGTCATAGGCGCGAATGGGGTGTAGCTCGACCAGCTGGCGGAGCCGTTCGGCGATCACCAGGCCCGCCTCAGGACCGGTTTCCACCAACAGGAGCAGGAACTCTTCCCCCCCGAACCGGGCAATGAGGTCAATCCCGCGGAGGTGGCGCTTCATGAGCTGCGCCACGTCGCGCAACACCACGTCGCCGACCAGATGTCCATAGGTGTCATTTTTCTGCTTGAACAGATCCAGGTCCGTCAGCAGCAGCGTGCAGGCCAGCGTGTGGCGGGCCGAACGCAGCAGCTCTTCGGCGGCCAGCTCAAGAAAATAGCGGCGGACCGACAGCCCGGTCAAGGTGTCGGTGACCGCCATCGACTCGACGGCTTGGTACAGACGAATCCGCGACAGCTGCAAGGATAGCTGATTGGCCACCACGGACAACGTCCCGACCTGTTCGGTGGGCAGCTCGTCCGCAATGAGCGCCCCGATGGGTTGCTCCTCGGCCCACAACGGAGCCCACGCCAGACGGCCGACCTCACGGGGCCATTCACAGGTGAAGTGCCCCGGCTGGGCGACGGCCGCAAGGCCTGAGCGGCTTGTCTGCGACAGAATGGCGCGCTCGACCGGCAGGATGGCGCTGGGCGGATCCTGGCATAAGCGGCCGTCCGGGACCCGCCGGGCCCTGAGCACCAACGGCTCGTCGGGCGACACGGAGCCATCAATCAGCCGAAACCCGGACACCTGCAAGAGCTTCGGAATGATCCCCAGCGAGAACGTAAACAGCTCCTCCGTCCGCAACGCACGAGCGGTATCGCGGGTCACGTGGTAGAGCTCCGTAATCTGGCTGATTTGCGATTCGAGGCGCTGGTTGCCAGCGTGCAGGTGCACCACGGCACGCTCCCGCTCCTGGAGACGGCTCAACTTGACCGCCTGCTGCCGCTGCAGCCGCCTGAGCCGCTTCGCCAGACGCCTGCGCTGGGCGGCCAACAGCGACGGCGTCATCCCGAAAGCCGCCAACAGCAACCACCCCGACGGCCGGGAGAGGCAGGAGGGCAGCGCGATCACTGCACTCAACAGGGTCGCCGCCGTCGTCGCTCCCACGACCCATCTGGGCCAACAGAGCCCGGCGGCCATCGCGACCATCCACAGCGCGACTGCGATCACCATGAGAGCCCCAATCGTGTCGCGCAGTCCATCGTCGATCGTCCATCGTCAATAGATCCTGCCGTCTGACTGTTCTTGCTGTGGACTCTTTTCATGAGGCCCACACTTGGTTTTTGCCCGAACGCTTCGCCTCATAGAGGCGCTGGTCCGAGCGGCGGATCAACTCCAGCTCCGACTGGGCGTCATCCGGGAACACCGCCACCCCCAGCGATACCGTCACGGACTTCCCGGTGCCGTTGCTGGTCGTGCGCACGCGGGTTTCCACTAACTGACGGATGCGGTCGGCGATGTCCGCCCCGTGATCCCGCGTGGCTCGCGGCAGGAGGATGGCAAATTCCTCCCCGCCATACCGCGCACACATCCCGTCGGGGGGCACGGAGGTCCTCACGATCTCCGCCACGGTCTTCAGGACGAGGTCACCGGCGGTATGGCCATAGGTGTCGTTGTATCGCTTGAAATCGTCGATATCGAGCATGAGGACGGCCAGGGGTTCCCGAGTCCGGTTCGCCCGCGCCACTTCACGCGAGAGCTGCTCCAAAAATGGCTGGCGGCGGTAGAGTTCCGTCAGGCCGTCCGTCAACGCCAGCTGCTGGGTCTGGGTGAACAGGCGGGCGTTGGCGACGGCCGTATCCACCAAGTCCAACAGGATGTCCAGGAACCGCAGGTCGTCTTGGTTGTAGGCGCCGGGCTCCGGGCTGTCCAGGCGCAGGACCCCCTCGGCGTTCTCGCCAATCAGCACCGGACAGGCGATGACCGACCCGATCGGTCGCTGCACGGTGCCCACCACGCTGAAGCGAAAATCCCGACGGACGTCATTCACCAGCAGCGGGCGTTGGGTGCGGAGGACGTAGTGGTCAAACTGGTCCCCCTGCTTGGCGAGGATGACGGGCACCTGCGGCGATTTCTTCGAGGCATGTAGGGCTAGTTCCTGGCGCTGGTGGTCCACTAAAAACAGCAGACAGACGTCGGATTTGCCGATGAGCTCGAAGGTGCGTTCGACGGTGAACTGGGTAATCGCATCGAGTTTCAACAGGCGGCTCAACTGCTCAGCAATCGTGTGCAGCTGTTGGTAACGGCCAAGCTTGCGCTGAAGCGCTTCTCGGTTCTGCTGAGCCAGCTCACACGCTTGTTCCTTCACGTAGAGGGATTCGTCGAAGTCCTCCACCTGCTGCTTCACGCGTTGGAGCCGCCGCCTGCCGCGACGCTGCTGGACGCTGACCGTGCCCATGAGTGCCGCGAAGACCAGCGCGTCGTAGCCCAGCAGCGCCGCCTGTGTCGTCGCCCACGCGATGAGCAGGCTGACGCCCGCCACGACGTTCACCGCCACGCCCCCGCTGAAGGGAAACGCGACCCAGCTGTACATGGCCAAGGCGATGACGACGATCGTCATGGCGTGGAGGATGAGCTCATCCGGGGAGGGGGCGAACAGCAGGAGCGCGATGTAGACTCCGATGACCAGCACGCAGGCGGCCGCCGTGACGCGCCGGATCACGGATTCGTGCGCCCACCTGGTTGCCAGGCCAGGCCGTGCCATGCTGGAACTTCGCTCAAACCATCGCGTCATGCCACGTCGTCCACAGTCGACAGTCGATAGTCCACAGCAAGCTCACAGCACTCGTACGTAGGCTTGCCTCATCCGGTGGGGGTGTCAGAACGCCTCTTGCATCTTCGCTGGGAGCTGTTTCCTGTGGACGATGGTCTATGGACTATGGACTGTTTCTGCTAGGCCACGGCTTGCTCGGTTTCCAAATCGAAGAAGTGGGCTTTCCCCATGTCGAAGACGATGTCCAGGTCTTGGTTGATCTCCGGCCGCGCCTGCGGGCCCACGCGGGCCGTGAGGGCGTGCCGGCCGATCTTGAGATGTAAGTACACTTCGGAACCCATCGGCTCCACGACTTCGACAGACGCGGTCACCGTGCTGTCGGGGGGCGCCTCCGCCACGAACAGTTTATCGTACAGGTCTTCCGGGCGGATCCCAAAGACAATATCCTTGCCGTCGTAGGGGTGGAGGCGTGAGACCATGTCGTCCACGATGCGGAGGCGGCAACGGTCCGTCTGGAAGTGGAGCTGGCCGTTGATTCGTTGGATGGCGCCGCGCAGGAAATTCATCGGGGGCGAGCCGATGAAGCTGGCGACAAACCGGTTGGTCGGATGCTCGTAGATCGTCAGGGGATCCGCCACCTGCTGGACCACGCCCTTGTTGAGGACGACGATCCGATCCCCCATGGTCATCGCCTCGGTCTGGTCTTGCGTGACGTAGATCATGGTCGTCTTCAGGCGGAGTTGGCGCTTGGGGATTTCAGTGCGCATCTGCACGCGCATCTTGGCATCCAGGTTGGACAGCGGCTCGTCGAAGAGGAACACCATCGGCCGCCGCACGATCGCCCGCCCGACCGCCACCCGCTGGCGCTCGCCGCCGGAGAGCTCCTTGGGTCTCCGCTGCAGGAGGGGCTCGATCCCCAAGATCTGGGCGGTGTCACGGACCCGAGACTGGATTTCCCGCTGACTGTAGCCCCGGAGCTTCAGGCCGAAGGACATGTTGTCGAACACCGTCATGTGCGGGTAGAGGGCGTAGTTTTGAAACACCATCGCGATGTCGCGGTCTTTCGGGGGGAGCTGGTTGACGAGCTTGTTGCCGATCCAGATCTCCCCGGACGTGATCTCCTCAAGCCCCGCGATCATGCGCAGCAGTGTCGACTTGCCGCACCCGGAGGGCCCCACGATCACCAAAAACTCGCGGCTTTCCACCCCCAGGCTGACTTGCTTGACGGCCGGCACCTCACCCGGATACACCTTACTGACGTTACGAAGACTGACTTGGGCCATACGTCGTTGCGTTGCTCCTTGCGTTCAGCAGATGGAGAAGCCAACACGGGCTGACGACTCCGGGGGACTGCTTCACGACGACAGGATGAGGCGATGCACCCTACGAGTTTACGATTCCGTCACGTAATCAATGAGGCGCCCGAGCATCAGCTTCATCTCGCGGCGGTGGACGATGAGATCAATCAAGCCGTGCTCCAGCAAGAATTCGGACCGCTGGAACCCCTCCGGGAGCTTCTGGCGAATCGTCTGTTCGATGACGCGGGGGCCGGTGAACCCGATCAACGCCTTGGGTTCCGCGATGATGACATCCCCCAGCGTCGCAAAGCTGGCCAGCACGCCGGCCATCGTGGGGTGCGTCAGGACGGAGAGGAACACTCCACCCGCCTGGTCCAGGCGCATGAGGGCGCTGGACGTCTTCGCCATCTGCATGAGGCTCAAGAGCCCTTCCTGCATCCGGGCTCCGCCGCCCGACCCCGAGACGATGATGAGGTGTCGGCGCAGCTCAACCGCGCGCTCAATCGCCCGGGTCAGCCGTTCCCCGACCACCGACCCCATCGAACCCATCATGAAGCGCGAGTCCGTCGCCCCGAAGACCACGCGCTGGCCCCGGATCATGCCGGTGCCGGTGAGGCAGGCGTCGCGCATCTGGCAAGCCTGCTGCTCCTCTTTCAGCTTCTCGGCGTAGGCGCGGGGGCCGTGGAAGACGAGGGGATCCATGGGAGCCAGCTCCGCGTCCCACTCCTCGAACGTGCCCGCATCAATCAACAGGCTCAGCCGCTCCTGGGCGGTCAGCGGAAAATGGAAGTCGCATTTCGGGCAGACCTTGAGATTCTCCTCCAGCGCCTTGTTGTAGAGCAGCTCTCCGCAGGACTCGCACTTGGTCCATAGGCCAGTCGGAAATTCCCGTTTGGGTTTCCGGGCGATCGAACGGCGGGTCCGGCTAAACAGCTTCATCGCTGGGACCTCCCGCTGGGCGGCAGCGCTCAGGCTGCGTGGCCGCAACAGGGAGGGCTCCCTCACGGTCTCCGGGGTGACATCCGCTGGCGGCGCGATGGACGGAGGGGCGTGTGGAGGGCTCATGCTGCGTGACCGACAGCTCCCCGTCCGCTTCGGAGGCGGAGGAAAGCGGGTGCTGGCCTCTCATTATGCTGAGTATCGTAACACAGGCCGGACGGCATCGTCAATGAACCGAGGTGCAAGGTTCAAGGTCCAAGGTGCAAGGAAAAACAGAACCGTCCAAAATTTTTTCTTTCCCTTGAACTTTGTCCCTTGCACCTTGAACCTCAGTCTCTTGTCTTACTCCCAGGGGTTGATGAAGAGTCCGGAGAGCAGTTTCGGATAGAAGTAGGTGGATTTCTGCGGCAAGGTCAGTCCCCGCAACGCCAGGGCAAAGACCTGCGGCAGGGGAAGTTCCCGCAGCAACCACGCACAATCGCCTTCCCCGCGCTCCACCATCGCCACGGCCTGCGCCGGGTCCGGCGTGTAGCCGAAGAGATGGTTGTCGGCGGGCCGCCTCCCCTCCAGCAACGCCGGCACCAGCACCTGATGCAGCAACGTCACGTCCAAGCCGGCCAGCGCCAGCGGCACCGAGGGTCGGACCAGCCATTCCGCCAGCACCTGCTGGCGGATGGTCACCTGGGAGAACCGGCCGGCTTCGTAATACCCAAACTGCCCCTGCGCCTGGCAGCCAGAGAGCCAGCGGGTCAGCTCCGACAATGACGTCACCGGTGTCATCTCACAGAGTTTCGCGCAACCGGCTCGCCAGGCCTCCCGGCTCCCGGCGGGCAGATGGGTCACCCGATGGATCGGCCGAACCCGCAGCCCCGGATCCTCCAGACAGGAAAAATAGCTCATCACCGCGCCGAAGCGCTGGCGCCTGGACAGCGCGACCTCAAACCGGTGGTGGCCGTCGGCAATCAGCACCTCCCCGGCGGACGCGTCCCGCCTGATGTCCTGGATGACCTCGGGCTCTGTGACCGCCCAGATGCTGACGGCCTCGTCGCCGATCTGGGTGGAGGCCAGGGGGAGCAGGGTCTGGCTCAGGCGCTGCAGACGGCTGTGGATCCGATGGGAGGGATCGTCCAGGACGCAGAAGATGGGACTGAGATTGGCGCCAACCGCATCCAGCAGCCGCGCGCGGTCCGCCTTGGGCGCCCCGAAGGTGGCCTCATGGGGAAAGACGTGCCCCGGTACGGAGCCCTCGAACTCCAGCAACCCGACGAACCCCAACCGTTGGAACGGCTCCCCCTGCCAGACAAAATCATGCGCGTAGAGGTAGAACGCCGGCGCGGCATCGCGGACCAACATCCCCTGGGCGCGCCACGCGTCGAAGGTCTGTTTCGCGCGCGTGTAGCGGTTGTCCGACGCGTCATCCTCCGGCCGCTCCGTGCCGTAGATGAGTCTGACGACGTTGTACGGGGAGGCGTCGTAGAGCCGCGCCTGCTCGTCGGGGGAGATGACGTCATACGGGGGGGCGACGACGGCGCTCAGGTCGCCGATGCGGTCCGGGTTATACCGAAGGGCGCGGAACGGGGTGATGGCGGCCATGGTGTGCTTCGTTAATGGCGCTGATGGGAATCACGATATCGCTGACACAGCACGGCACCCACACCGCGATGACGACGACCATCAGCACCGGGAACACCAGGCGCACGTCCGTCATCCATCCGGTGCACCCAAACGACACCAAATAAAAGAGCGCCGCGAGGCTGCTCACAAACACATGGACGCCATGCGAAAACACCGATTTGCCGGAGACATGTTCCCCAAACAGGAAACCGCCCACCACGCCTATCACGAGAAACGGCAGAATCAACGTGGGATGTTCGATGAGACAGATATGCAGCTTCATGGGCTGTCCGAGCAGGCGCCCACCCACAAACGGCACGATATAGTCAGAGATGGCGCACGGAATCACCGAGCTCAGCCCAATCAACAGGGTTTTGAAGAGCTTGCGGTCGAAGTGCCACAGCACGGCCGTGGTCGTAATCGCGCTGATGCACACATGCAGCGGATGCAGCACATGAAACGACCATTCCGTCTCCGGCACCCAGCCGTTGGGATGCTGCGCCATCTGCGTGATGCCGAAATACCACACCGCCACCATCGCGATCAACGAACTGACGACGGTGTAGGGCAGATGATGCGTCAATTCGATGACCACCGTGTTGAAGCGTCGTTTCATCGGTGTGTCGGGTTTCCTCGCAAGACGGGGCTGAACCGGATGCCGCTCCACGCGCCCAACCCGGCGCCCACGGCATTCGCCACGGCATCCATCCACTCAGCCGAGCGGTACGGCAGCAGGGCTTGCACGCCTTCCAGGATGAGCCCGTAGGTGACGGCGAAGACGAAGGCACTTCCCGCAGCGCTCACCCGAGCATATCCAGAAGCGGAGGCCACGTGCACCAGGCACCAGGCGAGCAGGAGATACTCGCAAACATGGACGACTTTGTCAAGCTGGCCGGTCTTCGCGCCGATCTCTGGTGGCAGAGGAACCACTGAAACGACGGCGATGATGCCCGCATAGACGGCGGTGATCGCCCACCAGTGTCTATTTGTCAGTCGAGGCCGCGGGCTTCGGAGGGGGAGCGGGTTTGGTGGCTTGCTCGTCGCGTTTCTTGGCGTCTTGATAGCCTTTGCTCCGGTAGTCGGTGATGTAGAACCCCGACCCTTTAAACAGAAAGCCCGACCCGCTGCTCAGCAGCCGTTTCAGGCGTCCGCCGCAGCGCGGACATTTGGTGAGCGGCTTGGCCGTAATGGACTGAGAGATTTCGTGGGGCTTCCGGCACTTCTGGCATTGATATTCGTAGGTCGGCATGTCCTCAGACCAGAGACCGGAGACTGGAGACATGAGACGTGACCTGTATTGCTTTTGCCATAGTCTCCGGTCTCATGTCTCAGGTCTCCTGTCTCAAAAGGCGTTTCAGCTGGTCCGCGAAGGAGCGATGTTTTGGATGTCCGTCATCATCGCTGACGGTCTTGGCGAATTCTTCCAGGAGCTGGCGCTGGTGGCTGGTCAGACGCGTCGGCGTCTCAACCACCGCGCGCACGAGCAGATCCCCCACCCGTCCGTGATGCACATCGGGCAGCCCCTTGCCTCGCACCCGAAACACTGTTCCGCTTTGGGTGCCCGGAGGGATTTTCATCGAAATCCGCCCATTGAGCGTCGGCACCTCTACCTCAGCGCCGAGGGCGGCCTGCGCGATGTGCACCGGATATTCCACCAGCAGATGCGGCCCGTCCCGCTGAAAGAACGGATGCGGCGCGACGGTGACCATCACATACAAATCCCCTCGCCCGCCGACGCCGCCCTCTCCTTCTCCGGCCATGCGCAGCCGCATGCCGCTCTCAATTCCCGCCGGGACCTTCACTTGAATCGTCCGATTCACCGCCACCTGTCCTTGTCCCCGGCAATGCCCGCAGGCTCGCTTGACGGTACTGCCCTGCCCCTGGCATTTCGGACAGGTTCTGGCGATGACCAGGAACCCGGCGGATTGGCGGATTTGCCCTGCCCCTCGACAGGTGGAACAATTGGTGCGATCCCCCCCTTGGCCGCGGCACTCCGGGCATATCTCGTGCCGCGAGACCTCAAGGGTCTTGGTCGCGCCCTTGGCGGCCTCCTCAAAGGAGAGCTCCACCTCGGTAGCCAAGTCTGCGCCGATGGTCCCGCCACGCCGTCCACCCCCGCCCACCCCGAAAGCCCCGAACAGGTCCTCGAAGATGCCACCGCCGAATCCCAAATCCTGAAAGATGCTCGAAAAATCAGCGCCGCGGAAAATATCTTCAGTGGAATAGCGCTGGTCAAATCCGGCATGGCCGTATTGATCGTAGACTTGCCGCTTCTGCGGATCGGACAACACCGCGTAGGCCTCGGAGAGTTCTTTGAACTTTTCCTCGGCCTCTTTTTTCTGCTCCACCGGCACGCGATCCGGATGCAATTTGAGCGCAAGCCCTCGGTACGCCTTCTTGATCTCGTCTACCGAGGCGCTTTTCTGGATTCCCAGAATTTCGTAGTAATCTCTCTTCGTCACCGGCATGAATCAGTTCCGCATGTTACTTATCGTCTTCGACTTTGAATTCGGCATCGACCACGGTGTCGGCTTTGCCGTCAGACACTTAATAACTGCCCGCTTCATATTGAGTCAGCTCGGTCCGTTTGTACGACGTTTGAAGAGTTTCACTATGCCCTTAATAATGGGAAAATATCCGGCAAGGCAGAAAATACTGATAGTGAGAAATCCGATTAGTTTAATTGCACTTCCTACTAATTGAGTTAACGCGGAGACAGTCACAATGCCCGCATGGGGAGGAATCTTTAAATCAAACTTATCTTCAGGGGTGGGAGCCCGGTATTGAGTCCATTTGGAGGGAGGCGACTGATCTTCGTGATACGAGAGGACTGTTTCCTTAGCATTAAGGATTTCTTCGACCTTCTCCTTGAGTCGAGTATGCTCGTCTTCTCCGTTCATTGGCCTGTTGGTTTTTACATAGAGTATGAAGAAGGATGAAGGCGTCGGTTTATCCAACGCAACCCCCGACGGTGGCACAGGCAGCACATCAGAGAGTCTCAGTTGAAACAGTATCCATGTCCCATTATTCCTCGCAGTCATTACATCTACGGCCTCACGGCTTCCCGGCCTGATACCGAGAGGGTCTTTTTTATCGTATGGAAAAGATTGAATGGAGACTATCCGTAGACCTGGCCTGATCAGAATCGGCAACCTACCGAGATCACCGTTAGCGAGTAGCACGTACGCGCCAAAAAATAAGCTAAGCGGTACAAGAAGAAGGCAGAGCCTTGAAATCATTCTTACTCCGAATACAAACGACTCAAGGTACTCGTTGTGGTCAGGCATCAGATTTTCACCTTTAGCCACCGCTTCGTTACCGGTATTGTTTGGCATCCAGCGCTTAGCGTTCAGAATCAGCTAACGGCATAACCTCGGTTGCATCCTTATTGATCCAATTGAAACTTTGTTGCAACATCAGGGAAGAGCTTTCGCAATCTCTTTTGCTGTTCTGGCAAACCGCTAACCATTTGTGACACGATGAAAAAATCTGTTGAGCGTCGCATTTCGTCAACTGACTTCTTAGTCTGCTTGAACAGCAAAAAATAAACCACGAAGTTTGCAACTGTAGCTAAAGCTATAACTACATTACTTACATCACTCCACACCATCACTGTAGTCTCCAGTCTCATGTCTTACCTGAACGCTATGACTTGTCGTCTTCGACGTTACGCCAGGCCAGCGATGGCCAATAGCTCTTCCGATTTGCGTTCGGCGTCGGCGCGCATGGTCGCCACGGGCGCCCCACGCAGCCATCCGCGCTCTCACATTGCTAGCGCGAGTTAGTTAGTGACCGTTACTCCGTCGAATGATCCTCGGGGCAATCGTCCCTGCGGCGGTCGCTTCGTAGACTAACACCTCAACAGGCAGTTGTTTAATCGTGTGATGCTTGCCGGGAAGGAAATTGAGTTTCTCGAACCCGATCACTTTGCCAGCGCGGTTCTTCACCAACACAACCTCCTCGCCGGTTTCCTCACAGACATACTCTTTTTTAGGATTGTCGAACCAGACATTGAGGGTGTTGCCGTGAGAGTCGTAATACACCCTTATTTTTTCCATACCGTCTGGCCCTCCTTTATCTTTTCTGTCACATAGGCTGTCATGATAAACCCCGCTTTCCCCGCCAGCCGTTTGGTCACCACGCAGAGATACTTGCCGTTCAGTTTCCGATAAAACATGAACACCGAGGCATCAACCTTGCTTCGGCGTATTTCATCAGGCGTCGTCAATGTGCGAATGACTGCCCGTTCTTTT
>OBEQ010146738.1_pt1 | contig 24492 bp, 25 predicted proteins | sample 1670901 | NCBI WGS metagenome assembly OBEQ01 (sample SAMEA104232315, study PRJEB22302) | groundwater metagenome | biome: forest; feature: aquifer; material: groundwater | place: USA | collected 2011-08-07 | depth 5.4 m | reverse complement strand
GTTAGAGGGTGTTAAATTATTTGTTGCGTAATCGCTGCTATGTTATAATTAATTTCGTTTGCAAACCTGTAAATCGAAAAATCCTGAAACGAGAGAGGGTTATATGGCGGAAAAAGTATATCTTATAGATGTTACCAACAGGGACGGGGTGCAGACATCTCGCATCCTTCTGCCCAAGCTCTCGAAGACCATGCTCAATGTATATCTCGACGAAATGGGTGTCTTCCAGAGCGAGATCGGGTTTCCTACCCTTAAGCATGAGGTCAACTACATAAACGGGAACCTGGAACTTGCAAAAATCGGAGGGATAAAAAGGACCCATCTGGAGGGGTGGTGCAGGGCGATAGCAGAAGACGTGAGACTCTCCTTCAAGAACTGCCCGGACATCAGGCACCTTAATATCTCCATGTCCACCTCCGAGATCATGATACAGGGCAAGTTCCAGGGGAGGAAGACCTGGAAAGACATAGTAAAGTCGATGGTCGAGGCGGTGAAGACGGCAAGGGAACTCGGGGCCGAAACCGTGGGGATAAACGCCGAAGACGCTTCAAGGACGGAACTGGGACGGCTTATCGATTTCACACTTGCCGGCAAAGAGGCCGGGGCAGACCGTTTCAGATACTGCGACACGCTCGGGGCGGACGACCCCATCACGATCTATGAGAGGATCAAGGCGCTCGCCTTGGCAACTAAGTTCCCTCTGGAGATGCACTGTCACAACGACCTCGGAATGGCCGAGGCCGTGTCATGTGCAGGTGCGCAGGGGGCGATAGAAGCAGGGGTCGACACTTACATTAATACGACATTGAACGGCTACGGCGAACGCTGCGGTAATTGCGACCTTGTCGCGACGATCCTCGCCCTTAAGTTCTCGCACGGGCTGAGCAAGAAGGTGCACCTCGACGAGCATGTCGACTTGAAGAGGTCCTGGAAGGTCGCGCGGTACGCTTCGTATGCCTTCGGGCTTCCGATCCCGATCAATCAGCCCGGTGTCGGGTCCAACGCGTTTGCGCACGAATCCGGCATACACGCCGACGGCGCCCTGAAAGACAGGCGCAATTACGAACTTTACGATCCTGAAGACGTCGGCAGGGGAGAGCCTGAACTGCTCGAAACAGGAAGGATAATCACCACGGGAGAATATGGCGGCGTCAAGGGGTTCAGGCATGTGTACGATAAGCTCGGCATACATTTTCAGACGGACGATGAGGCTAGAAAAATTCTGGAACTTGTGCAATACGCGAACCTCCACACACAAAAAGCGCTCACCGACGACGAGCTGCGATTCATCGCAATGTACCCGGAGATCGTAAGAAAAATACTTACCGTAAACGTGTAGATCTTAGATACAATCGACGGATAACTTAAAAGGAGAAAACCATGACGGAAACAACAATAGTTATCGAAGGCATGTCCTGCCAGCACTGTGTAATGAGGGTAAAAAAGGCGATCGAGGGGCTAAAAGGCATTAATAAATCGGACGTGGAGATCGGACTGGCGAAGGTGACATTCGATGAGTCGCTGATACAGAAAAAGGAGATTGAAGAAGCGATCGTCAAGGCCGGTTACAAGATCAAAGGATAGATCGGCAGGGGCAATGCATGAATTGCCCTTACGCCCTCAGCTCCCCGCCTGTCTTTTGGAGTATGTATCCTACCAGGCCGCCGTGCACCTCTTCGACCTCGCTGTCGGTCAGAGTCCTGTCGGAAGCGCGGTAGGTTATCCTGAAGGCAAGACTCTTCTTGCCCTGAGGGATATTCTTGCCCCGGTACTCATCGAATAGCTCGACCCTTTCGATAAGGTCGGACCTAAATCCGGTCAGTTCTTTCATCACCTCTGCCGAGGTTATACCGGCATCCAGAACAATCGCAATGTCCCGCTCTATTGCCGGATACTTCGGTATCTGTATATAAATCAGCTTCTCGGGGACAAAGGAAAATAATCTGTCGAGATCAATCTCGAACATCACGATCTCGGGTTTGTTGATCTTGAGGTCCAATTTTTCTACCATACCCGGGGAGAGTTCGCCTATGAATCCGATCCTTGCCTTATCAAACATGATATCGGCGGACTTGCCTTTATGGAGGAATACTTCTTCCGAAGGGACATAGGTATGTCCTTTAATCTTCATCTCTTCAAAGAGAGCGTCGACCGTCCCCTTCGCAATAAAAAATGACGGTGCGTCTTCCTTCCACAACGACGGCAGATTTTCCCTGAAGAAGATACCGCCTAGCATCAACTCCTCTTTCGGCAGTTGTCCGCCTTCGTCTATAAAGACCTTCGAAACCTCGAACAGCCGGACGTCCCTGATGCCCCGCGAAAGGTTATAGAGGAAATTGTTCAGAAGTGAAGGCAGAAGCGTGGTCCTCATGAGGGAGTCTTCCTGCCTCAGCGGGTTCATTACACTGATATGCCTCCGCCGCCGGTCATTCCCGGGGATCGAAAGCAGATCGAGATCGGTCCCGTTCATGAAACTGTAGTTGATCACCTCGGTAAAACCCGTCTTCCTGATCGCCTCTTTGGCCCTTCCGACATTGATCTCTTTCCAGTTGAGACGACCGTCGGAAAGCGCGGTTTTCGGGGTCCTGGCAGGGATATTGTCGAAGCCGTAGATGCGGGCCACTTCTTCAACTACGTCGTAATACTCCCTGACGTCTCTTCTGTAGGGAGGCGGAGATGCAAGAAACCTCTCACCCCTGTCTTCCGTGCGGATACCTACACGTTCGAGCGTCTTGAGCATTTCGTTTTTATTCAGTGTCGTACCCAGCAGCAAATTCACCTTGTCGTATCCGACCTCAACCGAATTCGGTGCGTACTTTTCCGGATAGACGTCCATTATGCCGTGGACCTTGCCGCCGCCTGTCTGCTGCATGAGAAGAGCGGCCCTGTTCAGTGCTTTTTCGAGAAATACGATGTCTGTGCCCCTTTCGAACCTGTATGAAGATTCGGTCTTCAACCCCAGCGCCTTCGATGTCCGCCTCACCGAGGCAGGTTCGAAATACGCGCTTTCGAGAAAGATGTTCCTGGTGTCCGCAGCGACGCTAGACCCCTCGCCGCCCATGACACCCGCAATCGCCACAGGGTCCCTGCCGTCCCAGATCAGAAGCATATCCGGAGACAATTTTCGTTCTGCGCCGTCGAGCGTAATAATGCTTCTGCCCTCCCCTGCTTTTGCGACCCTTATCTTTCTTCCGTATAATTTATCTTCGTCGAAGGCGTGAAGAGGATGACCGAGTTCAAGAAGCACGTAATTGCTGATGTCCACGATGTTGTTGTTGAGGGACCGTATCCCGCATTTTTCGAGGCGGTCTTTCAGCCAATGAGGAGAATCGGAGACGGTCACGCCGGAAATCGACCTTCCGGTGTATCTGTTGCAGAGATCGGGATCGAGTATTTCCACTGTGACGCCGGATGCAGCCCGGTCTCCGATCACTTCCGTGTCCGGCATCTTAAGCGGCAGCCCGAAGACGGCAGCGACTTCCCTGGCAATCCCCAGTATGCTCAGGCAGTCCGGCCTGTTGGGAGTCACGTTCACCTCGAAGACAATGTCGTCATCGACACTATCCATGCCCTCTATCTCAAGCCCGGCCATGGTAAGCCTGTGCGCCACTTCCTGGGGAGACGCGGCGACATCGACAAATTCCTTGAGCCACTCGAAAGATACCTTCACCTAAAAATACCTCGGAGGTCCCGTTTTATCGGGACCGAGAATGAGTGAAAAGACTGTTTCTTGCCCGTGTACCTCATCCTAGAATTGCCTCAAAAATCTCAGGTCGTTCTCATAGAAAAGGCGTATGTCGTCTATCGAATACTTGAGCATCGTCATCCTTTCAACGCCCATGCCGAACGCAAAACCGGAGTATTGCCCTGGATCGTATCCGGCCATCTCGAACACCCTGGGATTGACGAGCCCCGAACCGAGGACCTCCAGCCATCCCGTTGTCTTGCAGACCCTGCAGCCCTTCCCTTTGCAGAATACGCAGCCGATATCCACCTCCGCGCTCGGTTCGGTAAAAGGGAAGTAGCTCGGCCTGAACCTGACAGGGGTGTCCTTACCGAAGAAACTATGGATGAATAATTCGAGCACTCCTTTGAGGTCGCTGAAGGACACGCCGGTATCCACCATAAGCCCCTCGACCTGATGGAACATGGCTGTATGGGAGACATCCGCGTCGCAGCGGTAAACCTTGCCCGGCGCGATGATCTTGAGGGGGGGCTTTTTCTTTTCCATCACCCTCACCTGTACCGGCGAGGTATGGGTCCGGAGGACCACGTCGTCGGAGACGTAGAAGGTGTCCTGCATGTCACGTGCCGGATGGTCTTTAGGGATATTCAGGGCCTCGAAATTATAGTGGTCGAGCTCCACCTCGGGCCCGTCCTCTATGCCGAAGCCCATCGAGACAAAGATGTCCTTTATCTCCGCCATGACCTGGTTTATCGGGTGCCTTCTGCCGAACGGAACGGATTTGCCGAGAAGGGTTATGTCTATTTTTTCGTTAAGGAGACGCCTCTCCTGTTCGCCCTCTTTCAGGAGAAGCTCCCTGCCCTTTAACGATTCCTCGACGAAGTTCTTAAGCTCGTTGAGTCTCTTGCCGAATTCTTTCTTCAGGGCGGGATCGGGGATTGAAGAAAGGGCCCTCATCTTTTCCGTTACGAGCCCCTTCTTTCCGGAATACTTGGCCCTTACCTGCTGGAGGTCACTGAGGTTTGCGACCTTCCCGATGTCGGACCGGAATGCCTCTTCTATCTGGGTGAGTGAACCGAGTAGCTGCTCTGGCGAGAGAAGTTCATCCACCGGACGCGTTATGACGCCAGTTGCGTTTTTACTTTCTCGGCAATCAGGCTGAATGCCTTTGGGTCGCTGTAAGCCAGGTCGGCCAGGGACTTTCTGTCGAGTGCGATGTCCGACTTGCTCAGCCCGTGCATGAACTGGCTGTAATTCAGGCCCATCGCGCGGACCGCGGCGCTTATCCTCGTTATCCAGAGAGATCTGAACTCGCGCTTCTTCGTCTTCCTGTCGTGATATGCGTATTGAAGCGCCTTGTCGACGGCCTCGGTCGCTGTTTTGTAAAGGCGGCTTCTACCGCCGTAATAGCCCTTCGCCCTGTCGAGTATCTTTTTCCTTCTTTGTCTTGTCTTAAAACCACCTTTTGCCCTCGGCATCTTATCCTCCTCAAATCAATGAAACGTAAAACGCGGGAAACGGAGTAACAGAATTCCTACTCCATCCTTTTTTGCACATAGTAATTTATTACGTGTCTACCTAAAACGAATACGGCAGCAGCTTCTTTATGCCGTCATGATCGCTTTTATGCACGAGCGTAGCGGTCCTCAGCTTTCTCGCCTTCTTTGACGGTTTGCTCGTCATGAGATGGCTCGTGAACCCTTTCGATCTCTTGATCTTGCCGCTCGCGGTCACTTTGAACCGCTTTGCTGCACCTCTATGGGTCTTCATCTTTGGCATTTCTTCCTCCGTAAAAATATGCGGGCATTCAGCCGCACTGGATCCGCGTGTTTCCGGAATCCGTTGTCCTGGATCGATATGGAAACGAGAATATAAATTATACCTTAAAAAAAAATATTTGTCACTGGTACTTTCAGGCACCCTGTGAAGCGGAGACGAAAGGCACAACCAGGCGCAAAGTCGGCCGCCTTGGTTCCGGCTGATTATCCCGCTGATTTTGGGGCGACCACCATGGTGATATGGTTGCCCTCCAGCCTGGGATGCTGCTCGATCTGAAATTTACCCGTAAGCTGCCCGGTTATTTTTTCAAAGACCTTCATCCCCAGTTCCGGACGGATTATCTCGCGCCCCCTGAAAAACATCACGATCTTCGCCTTGTCGCCTTCCTCGATGAAGCGGTTTATGTTCCTTATCTTCAAACCGAGGTCGTGTTCGTTAATCTGGGGCCTTACCTTGATCTCTTTAACGTCTATCGTCTTCTTCTGGGCGTGCTTTTTATTCAGCTGGTACTTATATTTCCCGAAATCAAGGATCTTGCATACGGGCGGTGCGGCTGTCGGCGACACCTCGACCAGGTCCAGTTCCTTTGCGGCCGCGTGACTGAGGGCCTCTCTGACCGTCATCACTCCAAGTTGCTGTCCTTCGCTGTCGATAACCCTCACTTCCCTTGCCCTTATCTGCTCATTCACTCGTATGCCTTTACCGACGTCTCTCCCGCTTATGTCTGCACCTCCATAGAGTTTATCTTTTCCTGAAGGAAAGATATTAATTCATCTATTCCGAACGGCCCTGAATTCTCGCCGTCCCTCCGCCTGAGCATAACCACTTGCTCAGATGCCTCTTTATCTCCAATTATAACCGAATACGGTATCTTCCGAATAGTGCTCTTCCTTATTTTATTGCCTATCTTTTCGCTGTCGGAATCGAGTTCAACCCTTATTCCGCGACCTTTTAGCGTAGCCGCAAACTTTGCGGCGTACTCGGCGTGCCGCTCCGAAATCGTGAGCACCGATAACTGGACAGGGGCAAGCCAAAGCGGAAAGGCGCCGGCATAATGCTCGATCAGGACGCCGAAGAACCTTTCGAGGGACCCCATCAGCGCACGGTGCACCATGATCGGCCTGTGTTCCTTGCCATCGGTCCCCCTGTAGGTGATGTCGAATCTCTCGGGATTGTTGAAATCCACCTGTATCGTGCTGCACTGCCAGGCGCGTCCGAGGGAATCTTTCACCTTGATGTCTATCTTCGGGCCGTAGAAGACCCCTTCTCCCGGATCGACCATGTAGGCCAGGCCCTTTGTCTCGAGCGCATGCTTGAGCGCCTTCGTCGACCTTTCCCAGTTTTCAAGACTGCCGACATATTTTTCGGGTCGCGTCGAAAGATATACGTCATATGAATCAAATCCGAACGTCTTCAGGATGAAAAGGGTAAAATCGAGAATATTCAGTATCTCGTCCTTTATCTGGTCCTCCCTGCAGAAGATGTGCGCATCGTCCTGAGTAAATCCTCTCACCCTCAGGAGCCCATGCAGGGTCCCGGACCTTTCGTACCGGTAGACGGTGCCGAGTTCGGCATACCGTATCGGGAGATCGCGGTAACTCCTCAACGAACTCTTGTACACGCTCAGGTGGAAGGGGCAGTTCATCGGCTTCAGCTCGTAGTCGACCCCCTCTATCTCCATCGGCGAGTACATGTTCTCCTTGTAGAAATCGAGATGTCCGGACCGCTTCCAGAGTTCGAGCTTCGCGATATGGGGGGAAAAGAGGAGCTTGTAGTCGGCCTTTAGGTGTTCGTTTCTCCAGAAGTCTTCGATCGTCTTCCTGATCAATGCACCGTTGGGGTGCCAAAGGATGAGTCCTGAGCCTATATCGTCGCTGATGCTGAAAAGGTCCAGCTCTTTTCCGAGTCTCCTGTGGTCTCTTTTTTTGACCTCTTCGAGGAAATCGAGATATGCCTTCAGGTCCTTCCGGTCATTAAATGCGGTGCCGTAGATCCTCTGGAGCATCTTGTTCTTTTCGTCTCCCCTCCAGTAGGCACCTGCAACGCTTAGGAGCTTAAAGGCGGCGATCCTCCCCGTCGATGCGAGATGTGGACCCCTGCAGAGGTCGACGAAGCCGTCTTCCTCGTAGATCGTGATTGCCTCGTCCGGCAATTCGTTCAGGAGGTCGACCTTGTATGTCTCGCCCTTCTCCGTAAACAGTTTTATCGCGTCCTGTTTCGAGATGTCTTTTCTGACAAAAGGCGAGTTTTTCTTCGTCAGCGTATCCATCTCTTTTTCGATGGCGGAGATGTCCTCGGGGGTGAAGGTCTTATCTATATCGAAGTCATAGTAAAAACCGTCCTGGATGGATGGACCAATCGCAAGCTTCGCATCGGGGAAGAGTTTTTTCACTGCGTGGGCCATCACATGGGACGTACTGTGGCGGTAGATCTCCTTACCTTCCTCGGAATCAAACGTTATCGCTTCGACCTTATCGTTTTCTCCCAGTGATTTGACCGAATTGATATCGCGGGGCTGACCGTTGATCTTGACCGCAATGGCCTTGGATTTTTTGAGCTGTTTTTCTAACTCCGAAACATCGCCGATATTCTGTTCACTTCCGTCTTCTCTTATAAGCTTAATATCGCTACCTCCGTATAAAAAACCTTATTCGAACACAATACCATTATATAAGAAACGCAATATCTTACAAGATATTATTCTCTTATTTCAATATGATACCGAAGACGACATAAAAGGGGAGACGGCAATTATTCGAGAGGCGATCTCATGAGGTTTCTAAGTTGCTCCGCAAGTTGTTCATTCTGTCATATTTTTTCTTAACGGTAACAAAATCATCTACTGTCAAGCCTGCACCTTCAAGAATTTTTTTGAATGTTTTGGGTCTGATTATTTCTCCAGAGTGATAGGCCACTATCGTCTGTTTGCCGGTTAAAGGATGTTTCCACTTTTGATGACTGCCTGACTGATCAACTTTTTCAAATCCAAGCGACTTCAAGACCTTTATGATCTCATCGGCACTAACACGCGGCTGTCTTTCCCCCACTAAACGGCAACCTCATAAACCTTCGCATCTTTTGCCAATTCTTCCTTTGAAGGTCTTAAATAGAGTTCCAATGCCTCCAGTATATTCTCGTAGGCTTCTTTTTCCGTCTTGCCGTATGTCACACACCCGGGTAATTCAGGGCAATACGCAACATACACATCCTCATCCGGCTCAACCACTACTCTCAGTTTCATACATCTCACCTCCTGTCAGTCGGATAATGCCTTGATTTCTTCTCTCATTATATAACGACGGCCATGGAAAGGTCATCCGGTCACTTTTCACTATTTACCATTCACGATTCACGGATTTATGGGACTTTTGCACTTTTGACTATTGCACCGTTAACAGTTTTTACTGATCACTTCTCCCTTTTCACCATTCATAAGTCTATTGCCCTCGGCAACCTCTGATATAATTTTATATGGAGATAATCCCCGGGCCGTCATGGGAAAGCTTGTTTCGCAAGCTGCTGGTTTCGAAGGGGACAATTTTTTTTCTCGGCACAGCCGATTCTGGCAAATCGACCCTCATAAGATACCTCGTCGAAAGATTCATGACAGAGGGGTTCACGGTTTCGCTCATCGATGCCGACGTCGGACAGTCGGCGCTCAGCCTTCCCGGCACAATAAGCATGAAGGTGTTTCATGCGGCAAAAGACCTCGCCTCCTACAGATCCGACATGATGTCTTATGTCGGCGTCGTCAATCCCGCAAGATCTATCCGTGCCATTCTGGAGACGACAAAGAAGATGGCGGACGACGCCCGAAGGCTCTCACAGGCCGTCCTTCTGGATACCAGCGGCCTTGTCGGCGGAGAGGCAGGCAAGGCACTGAAGATAGGGAAGATACGGGCCGTAAGGCCGGACTGCATAGTGGCCTTACAGAGAGGCACAGAGGTTGAACACATACTGGTGCTTACCGAAAATATCCCTGTGCGCCGGCTTCAGGTCTCGCCGATGGCAAAAATAAGGTCTCAGGAATTCCGAGCGAGGTACAGGCGGAAAAAGTTTGCCGATTACTTTAAGGGAAAGGAACTGACGGAGTTCATGCTGCCCGCCAAAGACACAGCTTTTGTTTTTAAGGGGAGGCCCATCGACCTTCACGCATCCGACCTGACAAATTTCAGAGGCACTCTTGCCGGGCTGAACCATGAGGACGAAACCATGGCACTGGGCATCGTCACCGAAATGAACGGAGAGTCGATGTCGATTCTCACGCCTCTTGAATCCCTTAAGGCAGTCAACCGGATTGTCCTCGGAGAAATAACTTCGGGATGAGCAAGCTGCTTCGTTTGTTTTTTCGCTTTACAGCTTTTTGCAATCGCCTTTTTGCTGCTTTGCACGAGAAAACTCTTTCCTTAACAGCCGTTAATCCTGTAAAATCTATGAAATCGGGCCATGTCAAAAATATCTTTGAAGAACAACAAACGGGACATCTCCTCTATCATGCGGAAGGTGCGTTCCACTGGCACGTCTCCGGAAATAGCACTGCGTGAGGCGCTTGAGGCCGCGGGTATTCATCTCAGTAACAACGGCGGGGATGGGCTACCCGGAAAGCCTGATATCGTGTTGTCCGAAGAGCGCATCGCCATTTTTATCGATGGGGATTTTTGGCATGGGGGGCAATGGAGAAAGAGAAAACTTGCCTCTTTGGAAGAACAGTTTGAGGAAACACCCCAAAAAGATTATTGGGTAACCAAAATCAGGCGCAATGTGAACAGGGATTTTGGTAATACAAAAAAGCTGCTTGATGAGGGCTGGAAGGTGATCCGCTTTTGGGAAAGCCAGATCCGGAAAGATTTGCAGTCTTGCGTCAGAATCACAATTGACGCCTCAAATAAGAAACTGAAGTCGGATGTCTGCTCCCTCATCCCGAACAGAACCGTCGCGGAATTCTTCGCGGGTATTGGACTAATGCGAGTGGGGTTAGAGCGGCACGGCTGGGCGGTCTTATTCGCGAATGATATTGACGATCAAAAATGTGAGATGTACAGAGATCATTTCCCGGACGCCGACAATCATCTTGTACCCGGAGACATTCATCAATTGAAGGCTGAACTTATCCCTTCTGTTACTCTGGCAACTGCCTCATTTCCATGCAATGACTTGTCTCTCGCCGGGGCAAGAAAAGGGCTACACGGAAAGGAGTCATCAGCATTTTGGGGATTTATCGCCGCCCTTGAAAAGATGAAGCGTCGAAGACCTCCAATTGTGCTTTTGGAAAATGTAACGGGATTTCTTTCCTCTCATAAAGGAAGTGATTTCAGAGAGGCATTACTCGCCCTAAATCAACTCGGTTATTCAGTGGACGCTTTTATTCTGGACGCCGCCATGTTCGTGCCTCAAAGCAGGCAGAGGCTTTTTGTTGTCGGAATTCTTGACTCCTGCATTCCTTCAAGCGAGATCAGAGAACAACTTAGCTTTTATGAAAGCCCGGTCAGGCCTCCGGCACTGGCCGATTTTATTCTCCACAACCCTGAGATAAATTGGAATATCAGAACATTGCCGGCGCCACCGACAAGGAAGCTTGCGCTTACCGATATTTTAGACGATCTGGATGAGAAGTCTCTCGAATGGTGGAGCGCTGAACGGGCTGAATACCTTTTGAATCAAATGAGCCCCCGGCATCGGGAGATCGCCGAACGTATGATCCGTGGACGCCGGTATTCATATGGGACCGTTTTTAGGCGCATACGCAACCACAAGTCAATGGCCGAGTTGCGGACTGACGGTGTTGCCGGATGTCTGAGGACCCCTCGCGGGGGAAGCGGCAGACAGATACTCTTCAAGGCTGGGAAAGGGAAATATTTTGCCAGACTTCTCAATCCCAGAGAATGCGCCCGTTTGATGGGCGCCGATGACTTTATTATTAAGTCTCCGTTGAATCAGGCGCTCTTCGGTTTTGGTGACGCAGTCTGCGTGCCCGCAATCGAATGGATAGCGGAATACTACCTGAATCCTGTGGTAAACGAACTAATGAAGGGGCACACCTTGACACCCTACGGCGGTCGCAAAGATGCCCAGAGGCATAGTGAAAAAAGCGCTTGAGATGTTTGAAGCCTGGTATGGCAATCTGCCGGTGCATAAGGCAAGCGGCGGTCCGGCCAAAGGGACCATAGCGGCCGCTCTCGTAGTACTGGAACGATTAAGAGAAAGTTATAGGTTAGACATTGACGCCCACACAGCGCAAGGGGGCGCGCAGCTTAGCGGCGCGAGCGGGCAGGCCGTGAAAAAGATTCTTGCACAATTTGGAGAAACAAGACCCTTTGCAAAAGAAGGGGGTCGCACAAATAGAGGTGGACGCGGCGATATCAAGAAGATGCTTGAAGCCCTGAAGAAGGCGAACCTCGAAAAACTTGCCGCCGATAGACGGAATGAAATTCTAAATGAGATGCAACGGTTTCTTGTCGGGAAGGTCGTTGAGTTTCACAATCGTCAACGCATAAAAATGGTATATGATCCGTCGAAGAGCACATGGCAAAATATTCAAGGGCTGCTGACAGCGGCCAGCGAAACCGGCAAAGAAGGGCCTGTGGCGCAGCATCTCGTCGGCGCTAAACTTCAGTTGAGATTTCCTGATATTGTAGTCAGCAATGAATCCTACAGCACTGCAGATGACCAATTAGGCAGACCGGGGGATTTTTATATTGGTGACACCGCTTTTCATGTGACGGTCGCGCCCATGAGCCCGCTCTTCGAAAAATGCAGACGGAACCTTGAGAATGGTTACAGGGTTTTTCTTCTCGTGCCCGAAAGAGCGCTGGCGGGGACAAGGCAAAACGCCGAGCTTACGGTCGCAGGACGCATAGCGGTTGAGTCTATAGAGTCCTTTGTCGGACAAAACATCGAGGAGTTGTCATATTTTACGAGAGACAAACTGAAAAACGGTTTCAGACGGCTTTTTGAAAAATATAATGAGCGTGTCGACGCGACGGAGACCGATAAGTCGATGTTGGTTGAGATACCGAGGAATTTGTGAGATAATGCACATGGCCTGTACTAATGGAAACGGGATTATACCGAAGAAATTTCAGGGAATAGATTAAGTTTATGGCAAGTAATGACAAGATAATTTTGGATCAGGTTCTTGATCAGCAACGACAGTCTATAGCATCCTCACTTGATCCCGCGAAATATTTTGAAGTCTTCACTGCCGAGCAAATTCTTAAAGATTATGACCTGTCATATGACGAGTTGGAAGCGGGTATCGTAGGTGGCGGGGGTGACGGGGGAATTGACTCTTTTTATGTTTTCATTAATGGGGAATTGCTACATGAAGACAGTGACTTTTCCGAACTAAAGAAGAACATTACAATCGAAGTGTTCATTATCCAAGCAAAGACTGGTATGGGTTTCACGGAGACCGCGTTAGAGAAATTCATAAACGTGACAGATGAACTTTTTGACCTTTCCAAGCCGCTCAGCAGCCTTGGTACAGTATATAATAGGCCTCTTCTTGAGGCAATAGAAAGGTTCCGTGGTGTCTATCAGAGGTTGGCCTCCAGGTTTCCTCGACTTCGTCTTGCCTATTACTATGCGACAAAAGGCGACACGGCGCACCCAAATGTGCAGCGCAAGGCTTCCAAGCTTGAAGCTATAGTTAAAAGACATTTTTCTGCTGCGCAGTTTGATTTCTCTTTTCTCGGCGCACGTGAGCTTCTTGAATTGGCCAGGCGCTTACCTACAATATCTTACGATCTCAAACTTTCGGAGAATCCGATTTCATCTTCTGGTGCCGTAGCGTTCGTATGCCTTGTGTCCCTGCGAGATTTCAGCTCATTCATAACAGACAGTCAAGGTCATCTTATCCGCCACATATTTGAGGCTAATGTGCGAGATTACCAGGGAAAGACCCAAGTTAATGAAGAAATTCAGTCATCCTTGCAGCAACGTAGCGCCGAGGACTTTTGGTGGCTGAACAATGGTATTACCGTCTTGGCTAGCAAGGCCACCCAAAGTGGAAAGACACTCACTCTTGAAAATCCGGAAGTGGTAAACGGCTTACAGACATCCACTGAAATATATACCTACTTCACAACCTGCAATACAGAAAGTGAGTCTCGCAATCTTCTCGTCAGAATCGTTGTGCCGACACAGGCTGAAAGTCGTGATAGAATTATAAGGGCCACGAATAGCCAAACGGCGATACCGCCTGCCTCACTGCGAGCCACTGACAAGATTCACCGAGATATCGAGGAGTACTTACGGCCATTTGGCTTCTACTATGATCGGAGGAAAAACTTTTACAAAAATGAAGGTAAGCCCATCGCAAAAATTGTAAGTATTCCAGAATTAGCACAAGCCGTCATGGCTATTGTGCTTCAGCGGCCAGATATGGCAAGAGCCCGCCCATCATCTCTCATTAAACGCGATGAGGAATATCTCAAACTTTTCAGTCAAAATAATCCGATAGAGGTTTATCGCGTCTGCGTGGATGTCATAAAACATACAAGCGCGTATCTTAACACCCTTGTCGGCGTTTCCGCATCGGACAAAACGAACCTCAAGTTTTATGTAGCAATGGCAGCGCCTCAGCTCACATTAAAAAAATGTGATCCCACAATTCACGATCTCGCCTCCCTTACCGCAACTGGTGTTGAAGAGAGCGCTATCGCAGCGGCGCATGACCTCGCGGATTCTCTTTACGCAAAGTTAGGGCGAACTGATCAGGTTTCTAAAGGACCAGAGCTACTTGCGAACATTAAACTAGCACTTTGCGATAAATTTGGAACTAGTGCTTAATTAGATAGTGACTCAGCCCCCGTTGAATGACTGCCCTACGCATTCATCACACCAATAAACACTTCCCTCTAAATCTATTGCTTGGAATGAACTGCCAGAACCACATCTAAAAGAATTGCCATTATTTTCATAGCCATGAAATAACGAAGACACCACGGCCTGAAAAGTAATAACATTATAAAGTTTTCCCCTCTTGAAACTAGCAAGCCAGAATTCAAATAATTTCTGTAAATTTACTGTATAGCCTTCTATGGAAAAATGAATGGCGACATCTGCCGTAAGTCAAATAAGTATGAATCATCCCCTCGCACTGTCTGCTGAGTGCGTTAGTCAATCCTAGAAATGCGTCCTCCCCCGCTCGCGAGAGAGGACGCATCAGACGTCAGCTCATTTTACGACCTTGATCGTCCAGAAGTCGTCGGCGAGGTCGGAGTTCAGCAGATACTCATAGGGTATCGTGCCGTAGCCCTTCTTGCCCCATGTGGTATTCCAGGAGTTGCGAATGATGAAGACGCGCTTCGCGTCATCGTATCCGACGGCGAGCATCGCGTGGCCTTCATTTGTGCCTGCCGCATTCCCCGGCATCGGGACCGCCCCTGTCTTGGTGTTCATCGGGAAATTCGCATACACGGAGATGCCGAAGACAAAGGGATATCCGCCCGCAAGGCAGCCTTTCATCTGGGTCAGATTATGGTCTATGCGCTGGTAGGTCACGGTCGTGTGTTTGAGGGCGTCTTTGTAACAGGGCGGGGACGGCTTCACCGCGAACTTCTTCTCTTCGTATGGCCACTCCGTTTCGGGACAGTCGCCCTGCTTGGCAACACTCTTGATGCCGTCGCGGATGGCGGCGCCTGAATCGCTCTGCACCGTGCCCTCCATTACCCTTTCGTTGTAGTAGATGAAAAGACGTGATGGGGTAAAATCATTCAGTCTTTGCTTCATGCGATCAAATTCTATCGCGCCGGAGATCGCGTTTGCCGTGCAGCTTCCCAGTTGTCCCTGGTCGTAGACCGGCGGGCACTTGGACGTCCAATCAACTTTTGCCGGCAGCTTTGCAAGCACCTCTCCTAACGCTGCAAACCGATAATCCCGATGGTCCGGCCTGTCCGGTATCCACCCAAACCTATGCGTTGCTTTCCTGATAGCCATTACATCCTCCCTCCTGTTGTTCCTATTATTAAATCCGGCGGCCGAATGAGAAACCGCCGGGCCATTCACAACTTCTTGGTCAGGTCGGCGACCCAGGCGAGGTGCACCTTCGCCGCCTGATGGAACCGGTACCAGTGCGTATCGTCAAAACCCGGTATCATTGCAACGTCATTTCCCGCCGTACTCAGAGCCGCGCCGATCCAGGCGTCTTTTGAATATATAGGCGTTCCTCCAACGAGGTTGCTGGTCGCGTTTATGCGTTCGTCATAATCGGCGGTGTCGATGATCTTCCGGAAACCTGTCTTCACGTCGTTCCATGGAGTGCCCCTGCCCGTCGTCTTCTGCAGCGTCAGGTAGACGGCCTCGATGGCGTCAAATGCACGCTGCCTGTTATCGATCTCCTTTGCGTCGCCCTTAAACCGATGGTCCGTCCACTTCTCCGAGATCACGTCGGGAGAGTGGCCGGCCTCCGCATGGCCGATATTTGGTACCAGGGATTTGAACACGTCGTACCAGGGATAGATCGCGTTCCATTCCTCCCTGAGGCCGGTGAAGTTCTGGTGCGACCACGTGTCGGCGAATGTATGGAGTGCGATGCCTATCCGATAGGGGTCACCGCTCTTGAGCGCACTTTCCAAAATGATTTTCGCGTTTCCAGAGTTCGGGGTCGTACACAGAGGATTTTTTTTCGTGTCGATCACGACGCTGTTATCACCCGGCAGAAAATGAAACGGCACGTAAACGTACTTCTGCACGTAAGGATCGAGGGATTTCGGCGAGAGGGACTGTGTCATCACGGGATAGTAATACCCGCCGCCCGCCTTCAGTTTTTCGGGGAAGGAGGCATCGTTCCCGCCTATTGAGAACTGCCCCTCATTATTGTCGTCTACAAACTGACATGCATAGGCCACGATCTCAGGGAACATAATCTCTGTGAGCTTGGCCGCCGCATAAGTGAAGTGATAGTGAAAATCTTTTTCCATGATACCCTCCTTATTTCACGGCTTATAAAAACCATCTCATCCTTCCCGCTTTCGCGATATCCTCGGGCATCGTGTTTGAAACACTCACCGATTCGTTAAGGAAGTCTCTTCCGATACCGACCAGCCCGATAATCCCCGGTCTGTAATGCTGAGTGAAAAATTGAAGCAGGTTAGAGTTCACTTCTGCCATAGCATTTTCCCTCCTTGATCTAACTGGCATGTACTCTATTGTTATGACTCATGAAGAAAAGAAGAGCGCTATCGCGATGAGAGGACCGGAAGAAAAAGATTTGAATCCCCTGCCGACCCCTTCACACTCGGCACTCCCCGAAAAAATAACTGACTTACTATAGCCATCCGCTTTTTTTGTGTCAACAGAAAAAAAACAGTGAAGCTGGGGTGTGGGGCAACGCCCCACGAAGACATATAAGACCTTAGGCCGTCATGTGGCGATACGCCCTTATTGACATTAGGTCAAAATGGGTATACACATATGGTATAGGCAAATAGGCGTATTCACAATATTTACCCGTAAATAAGGAAGGCATTGATGCAGGTGTCCCCGACCGCAAAATTGCTCCTGGATGTATATGTGGATTGCAGGATCCTCGCAGACGAGCATTTGACGATGAAGGCGCTCGTAACGACAAAAACAAGATGGAACAGGGAACACCAGGCGAATTTCCATTTTGCTCTGGAAGAACTGATAGACAAGGGCTATCTGTCGAAGGGGAACACTGGGTTGGTCCTTACCGGTGATGGATACGATTTCCTGCACAGGGGCCAGGCCGGCAAGCGTAAGTAGAGAGGCAGCCGAAACATTACTCTCCTTCAACGAAGACTTTCACCCGATTGAAGCTGCGATCATCTTTTTCGCTTGACAATAGTTTTACCTTTAAGAAAACGTATAAGGACAATGCGAGAGGCGGGTTATGACGGAGCAACTTTTAGCAGATCACAGAAAAGATATAGATCGCCGGAAGAAGCGCCGGAAAGGCATCGAAAGGAGTACAAGATAAGGAATGATAGTGAAAAAAGAAAGAGTTCTTAACGACATGTCGGTTGAGGAGCTGAAGACCGAGCTTGCGCGGCTCAAAGACAACCTTTGCGATCTCGAAGATACGCATTCATTTTCCTTCGGAAAGACCTCGGTCCACATCGGCGCTGAAAAGGCCCAGAACATGCAGGCCGAATTCGAGGAAGAGTGCAGGATATACAACAAACAGATTGCGGAGATTGAAAAAGTCCTGAAAGAGAGAAGCGCGCTCTAATATTTCCATATCGAGGGCAGACCCCAAATGTTGGTGGTGTCCTATCAAATTAGGACACTACACAAAGTATGATAACTCTTGACAAACGCGAGAATCTGTCCTAACTTGTTCTTATGAGGATATGATTTATCCGCTTGGACGGGAGGTGCCTACTATGAAAGTCACTCGACGGCAGTTTTTGAAAATTTCATCGGGCGCCATCGGGACGGCCGTTGCCGCTGAGGCCGTTGCCTTTGGTGCGGACACTGGCGCTGCGCGGCAAAATGCGCAAAAGGTCCCGATCAAGACAGGTAAACAGATACCGAGTGTGTGCCCATATTGTTCCGTGGGGTGTGCCCAGATCGTAATGGTTGATGACCAGGGAAAGATCATCGACATTCAGGGCAATCCCGACTCACCCATCAATGAGGGCACGCTCTGCCCAAAAGGCGCAGCCACGTATCAACTCGTGATCAACGACCTTCGCTGGACAAAGGTCAAATACCGCGCACCCGGCAGTGATCACTGGGAAGAGAAGCCCCTCGATTGGGCAATGAACCGCATCAGCGAACTCGTGAAGCAGACCCGCGACGCCAACTTCAACGAGTTCCAGGACATGCCGGACGGTAAAGGCGGCACGGTCAGGAAGCGCTTGATGAACACTTACGCCATCGCTTCTCTCGGCGGCGCAACGATGGACAACGAATGGAACTATTCACAACAGAAGCTTCTGCACGCACTGGGTGTTGTCTACCTCGAAAACCAGGCCCGGATATGACACTCCTCCACGGTCCCCGGTCTGGGGGTCTCATTCGGCAGAGGCGGTTCAACAACTTTTCCGCGTGACCTCGTCAACTCCGACGCGGTCATGATCATGGGCTCGAACATGGCAGAGTGCCATCCTGTCGCATTCCGCTGGCCGCTCAAGGCCAAAACGGAACATGGGGCCGTCTTGATGCATGTCGACCCCCGCTTTACACGGACCTCGGCCTTGTGCGACATCCACACGCCGATCCGCGCAGGCACCGACATCGTGTTCCTTGGCGCGATCATTAATTACGTCATCAACAGCGACCGCTGGAACTCCGATCCGTTTTTCAGGGAATACGTCGTCAATTATACGAACGCGGCGACGCTCGTCAATCCCGACTTCAGGGACACAGAGGACCTTGACGGGATCTTTTCCGGCCTCTCGGCGGACGGGAAGGCTTACTCGAACGCTAGCTGGTCTTACCAGCGCCAGCCCGCTCCGACGCCGGCGGTAGCCGAAGCCGGGACGTTTACCGATCTCCTCCTCCAGCGTGTTCCGGGCAGGCCCAAGACCGATCTCACGCTCCGAAACCCGCTGACCGTTTTCCAGGTTCTCAGGAAACACTATTCGCGCTATACGCCCGAGACGGTCGAGAAGATCTGCGGCTGTCCCAAGGAGAAGTTCCTCAAGGTGGCAGACACCCTGCTTACTAACTCAGGCCGCGACAAGACCTCGAACATCACCTATGCCGTCGGCTGGACCCAGCACACCGTCGGAGTGCAGATCATACGCACCGCAGGGATGCTGCAGTCCTTGCTCGGCAATATCGGTCGTCCTGGCGGCGGCGTACTTGCGCTCCGCGGCCACGCGACGATCCAGGGTTCGACCGACATCGCCACGCTCTACCACTCGCTGCCGGGCTATCTGAACATGCCCGATGCGCGCAAGGCCCATGACACGTTTAAGGATTTCATCCTCACTGAAGCGGTGCCGCTTTCGACGAGCTACTGGGGCAATTACCCAAAGTTCGCCGTCTCCTATTTCAAGGCCCAGTTTGGCGATGCGGCCACGAAAGACAACAGCTACGGCTATGATTACCATCCCAAGATTACCGGTGACCATTCCCATTTACCGATGATGGTGGACATGATGAACGGGAGGATCAAAGGCTTTTTCGTCATGGGGCAGAACCCGGCCGTAGGCGGCCAGAACGCTCGCTTCCAGCGGAAGGCCCTTTCAAAACTCGACTGGATGGTGGTGCGCGATTTTTACGAAACAGAGACTGCGGCCTTCTGGAGGAACTCACCCGAGATCAAGTCCGGCGAACTCAAGCAGGCGGAGATCAAGACAGAGGTATTCTTCCTTCCTGCCGCGGGAGTGCCCGAAATGGAAGGCTCCTTCACCAATACCCAGCGGCTGCTGCAGCGGCACGACAAGGCCGCTGATCCGCCGGACGACGCGCGGAGCGACCTCTGGTTCACCTACCATATGGGAAAGCGCCTTCAAAAACTCTACGCGGACTCGACGAACGACCGTGATTGGGCCGTCAAGAACCTCCTTTGGGATTATGATCCCCTGCCGGAGGAGGTGGCAAACTTCCGTATCAAAGACGAGCCCTCGTCCTATAAGGTACTTAAAGAGATCAACGGATACACTTGGGAAGACAAGAAGCCTTTGCCTACCTTTGCGAACCTAAAAGAGGACGGCTCGACGGTCTGCGGCGCATGGATCTATACCGGCGTCATCCCCGAGGAGGGTAAGAACAAGGCGGCCAGTCGCAAGGGCGACAACTGGATCTCGCCCAACTGGGGCTTTGCCTGGCCGGCCAATCGTCACATCATGTACAACCGAGCGTCTGCCGACACAAAGGGCAATCCATGGTCCGAAAAAAAGAAGCTCATCTACTGGGACCCGAATGCCGAGAGCAAGGACCAGAGCGGGAAAACGGTCCTCGGTAAATGGGTCTCGCCTTCCGGTGAAGGCATCGACTTCATGCCGACAAAGGCGCCCGGCTCGCGCGGCAAGGACAGCGCTCTGGCCTTTGACTGGCTCGGCGGCAGCGATCCTTTTATAATGCGTGCAGACGGCAAGGCCTGGCTCTTTGCGCCAAGCGGCCTGGTGGACGGTCCGATGCCCTCCCACTACGAGCCTTATGAGTCGCCTGTGGCAAACCTGCTCTACACTCAACAATCGAACCCCGTGGCGAAGACATGGAAGGTGCCCGGCAACCCTTACCACGCCGTCGCCGACCCGAACTATCCGATCGTCGTCTCGACCTACCGCCTGACCGAGCACCATTTGACCGGTGTCATGACACGCTGGCTTCCATGGCTGGCGGAATTGATGCCCGAACTCTTCTGCGAGATATCTCCGGAGCTGGCTGCCGAGAAGGGGATCAGGAATGCGGAGTATATGACGATCCAGACGGCGCGCGGGGAAATTCAGGCCCGGGCGCTCGTGACGCGGCGCATGAGGCCCTTTGTCGTCAACGGCAAGGTCGTGCACGAGATCGGCCTGCCGTGGCACTGGGGCTGGCAGGGCAGGGCGCAAAGCGACGTGGTGAACAACTTAAGCGCCCTCGTGGCCGACCCTAACGTCACGATCCATGAAGGCAAGGTCTTTACCTGCAACGTCCACGCCGGCAAGAGAGGAGGTGTTGCCTAATGGCAAAGGGAATGTTTGTAGACACCTCAATCTGCACCGGCTGCAAGGCCTGCCAGGTGGCATGCAAGGAATGGAATGGACTGGAAGGAGAACCGTCACACTTTCATAACGTACCCGGTGTGCCCTATCCGGTCGCATTCAACTTTACGGGCAACTCTTACGACAACACCGGCAATTTGAGCGCGACAGACTGGCGCCACGTCCGCTTCATCGAGCAGTTCAATGAGGACCGCTCCGAGGCGCACTGGTTCTTTTCGAGCGATTCCTGCAAGCACTGCAACGACGCGGGCTGTTTGAACGCCTGCCCTGTGAAGGCCATTGTCCGCACCGACATGGGCAACGTCTTTGTCCAGCAGGATGTATGCATCGGCTGCAAGTACTGTATCCCCTCGTGCCCCTACGGGGTGATCGCCTTCAGCGAAAAGACAGGCACTGTTCACAAGTGCACGCTCTGCAACGACCGCATCCACAACGGCCTTGGGACGGCCTGCGCGAAGGCCTGTCCTACCGGCTCCATCCGGTTCGGCGAAGTCCCTGAGCTCAAGGCCGCAGCAGATGCGCGTTTGAAGCAGCTCAAGGGCCTGGGGTTTACCAAGGCGAACATTTACGGCTATAGCGAAGCGGGCGGCCTCAATGTCTTTTACCTCTTTATGGACAGGCCCCCGGTCTACGGGCAGCCCGAAAACCCGGTGGTGCCGCAGCGGCGGCTCTTTCGCTCGGCAGCCATAACCGTATTCACGGCAGTGGCGGTGGCGGTGGCCGCATTGATCAACTTCCGCGAGCGCGGGACCCAAAGAAGCTCTCGCAAGAAAGACGAGGGGGTGACGAAATGATGAGCCCGGAAACACTATCACCGCACTGGGAATGGTACTATATCGCCATGTATTTTTTCATCGGCGGCGTCTCGGCAGGCGCATACTTTATCGGCTCGCTGGCGGAACTGCTCGGGAAGGAAAAGCACCGCGAGATAAGCCGGATCGCCTATTACATCGCCTTTCCGCTCATCTGCATAACGCCGGTCCTGCTCATCGCAGACCTTGGACAGCCCTGGCGTTTCTGGCACCTCTTCTTTTATTCGAAGAACGGCATCCCCTACATGAATACGACATCTGCGCTGTCCGTGGGCACCTGGGCGCTCCTGGTCTATAGCGGCATGTCGTTCCTTTCCTTTCTGAACAACCTTGTTTCCGACGGACGCGTTAAATCAAAGCCGCTTTCCGACCTCTTTAGCCGAATCCCGCACAAAGTGTATGCGGCAATCGGTTCATTTTTCGGATTTTTCGTCGCGGGGTACACCGGCGTGTTATTGAACATTACGGCACGGCCGCTCTGGGTGGCGACGGACCCGCTCATCGGTCCCCTCTTTATCGTGTCCGGCGCTTCAACGGGTGCGGCGGCCATTGCCCTCGTCATGATGTGGCGGAAGATGGAACCGGGCGAAGCGTTGAGGCGCCTGGAGGTCTTTGACCGCGTGGCCATGATCGTCGAGCTTCCCCTCATCGTCGCAATGATCATCATCGCCGGAAAGTTCGCTGCGCCGCTTTTGAAGGGATTTTACGCCTTCATGTTCTGGGGCGGCACAGTGGTGCTGGGCATTCTTGTTCCACTGGGGCTCAACTGGTACGGCCGCCGGCCTGGCGCAGCCGCCGGAAACGTGTCGATGCTCACCGCCATACTCGTGCTCTTCGGCGGCGCGCTGCTCCGCATCTGTCTCGTGCAGGCAGGGCAGATATAAGGCGCGTGGGGACTAAGCCCGCTAAAACCGTCGACCCAATTGTGGGGCGATTGCGCGCGCTGATGCAAGACTCGCCCGATCTGAAAGCTGCTGCGCAGCTTTACGAAACCATCCTGCTGCTTCTCCGCGATGCCGACCTCCAGACCGCGCCGGTTTCCCTTACACCGGATCAGGCTCGCGCGAAAATGGAGATGGGGTTACCGCTCCTCCATGACCTCGACCTTGAACTTGATATCGAGGCAATACGTGAGCTGATGCTGGAACTTTCGCGTGCAATCGAAACGACCGATAGGAAAAATCAACCGCATAAGCGGCGTTTGCTATGGCTGCAGGAAGCGCACAAACCCGATAGTGATGCGCGCCGGGTCCGGCTGGCTCTTGAAGACATGAGACTGGACATCAGCGCTCTCCTGCCGCACATTGCTGCCGGTGAGAGCGGCCCGGTCACATTCGTGGCGCAGAGCCTCCAGTTGAATCCTCACCTCGTGTGGACGCTTGCGCAAAACGCCCTCAGACCGGCCCTGCACGCGTGGCGCCGGCAATTAACTCCCCTGGCCGCGGGAATCCAATGGCAAAAAGGCTACTGTTTCATATGCGGCACAGTCGCAATGTTGGGCGAACTGCAAGGAAACAATCAAGTCAAGCATTTGCGTTGTGGACAGTGCGGCGCAGACTGGCTGTTCTCCCGATTGCAATGCATGTATTGCGGAAATGAAGATCACAGAACGTCCAGTTATTTGCATACCCAAGGCATGCGCGAAAAAATGAGGCTGGAGGTTTGCGATAAGTGCAAAGGCTATCTCAAAGTCATTGCCGCCTTTACTCCCACACCGCCTGAGATGCTTCAGGTTGAAGACCTTGCGACGCTGCATCTGGATTATATCGCGCAGGAGCGCGGGTACGCTCGGATATCAAATAAAGCTCAGTAATCAGTTCGCGAGACTGCCGAGGGCTCTGGGAGTCGGCAGTCTGTGATGTATTGAGAACGATAATTATTCCGATGTTGGCATCATAGGACTTAACAACGGATTCCTTTTGGTTACGGATCATACATACGCTATTACCGAACAAGCTGGTCGGTAAAGCAAGATAAGTTTTCCAACAATCGCGGCCCCCCATACCGGGCAGCGTCAACAACACCTGACAATCTGGACATTTTTATATTGATTAATTGCACGGATTACTGGTACAAATATATAGCCATTCAGCACGGAAAAAAGAGGAATCGGAGAATGGCGGGGCAAGCATATCGAGGCAACGTCAAGAATAAAGACCTGACCCCGGCGTCCTCCAAAATTATCATTGCTTTAATAACGGCAAAGTTCAGCATTTTAGGAACAATTCTGACACTCGTTTTTTTATCTCTCGGTTATATAATATAGGCCAATGACAAACAGGCCCTTTACCGTGAATGAAAAGAATCGGCAGCGGTTATAACGGAGACACAAAGGTCCCGTGACCGGCTCAAATCCAATGCAACGCTCTGAACGCTAATGCAGACCACTCCGGCAACCTGACTGAATGAAAACAAAAGATAATGAGGCGCTCGAAGGAATCCGCGGACTGATCGGCGACGCTACTAGTGTAGTGTCCCAGTAATAGCTTTACAATGTATGTTTAACGTGGTAAACTGTATTGCATGTGGGACAAAGCTAACGCCCTGAAGATGACGACCGAGCAGCGCGCGACATTGGAAGCTTGGAAGC
>OBEQ011375072.1_pt1 | contig 24493 bp, 33 predicted proteins | sample 1670901 | NCBI WGS metagenome assembly OBEQ01 (sample SAMEA104232315, study PRJEB22302) | groundwater metagenome | biome: forest; feature: aquifer; material: groundwater | place: USA | collected 2011-08-07 | depth 5.4 m | reverse complement strand
TTTAAAAAGCATCCAGAAATTAAGACTTTAGGAATTGAGGAAGATAATTTAACAGTGGGGGAATATAAATTCATTAAAAAGCATTTCAAAAAAATAAAACATTTTCCTGTAAATCAATTAAGGGTAACAAAAACTGCAGATGAAATTGCAAAAATTCAAAAAGCCTGTGATATGGGAGATCAGACCTTTCAGTTTATTGTAAAGCAAATAAAAGTTGGGGTCAGTGAAAAACAAATAGCAGGGGAGCTGGAAAAATTTATTAAAGATCAGAGAGCGGAATTATCCTTTCCCACAATTGTAGCTTTTGGCAAAAATTCTGCAGTGCCACATCACCAGACTTCCGATAAACGATTAACGATTAACGATAAATTTGTTCTGTTGGACTTTGGGGTTAAGTATCAAGACTATTGTTCTGATATGACCCGGACCATATTCTTTGGTGAGCCAGCAGCTAAGCAAAAAGAAATCTATCAGGTAGTTTTGGAGGCGCAGAAAAAAGCAGTTGAGTTGATAAATAAAGGACAAAGAAAAGCATCGGAAATAGACAAAGTAGCCAGGGATTATATTGTCAAAGCTGGTTATCCATCTATTCCTCATTCCTTGGGACACGGAATCGGGCTGGAAGTTCACGAACTGCCTTACATTTCACACAAAAGTAAACAGGAATTAAAAGAAGGCATGGTATTTTCCATTGAGCCGGGAATTTATCTTCCCAATTTTGGTGGAGTCAGAATTGAAGATCTATATGTTTTGGAAAAAACCGGCCTTAAACAAATTACAAATTCCTTAAAAGAGTTAACAATCACCTAACCTCTTGACTGGCCCCACTGGGTCATTTTATTGAAGTTAGTTAAGGAGTATAATACTGACATGAGTCAATATGATCAACTAGCTAGTAAAGAGTCTGTAGATAAAGCCATTGAGGCTTTGAAAGCCAACGGCATTGAGGCCAAATTTATAGAGACTGGTGAAGAAGCTAAAAAAGAAGTATTTTCTATTCTTCCTGAAGGCGCCGAGGTAATGACCATGGCATCAGTAACTGTTGATACTTTGGGAATCTCCAAAGAAGTACAAGAATCCGGTAAGTATAATTCGGTTAAGAATAAACTAAATTCTATGAATAGAGAAACTCAGAGTTTAGAAATGTCAAAGTTGGGTTCGGCACCTGATTGGTCAGTTGGTAGTGTTCATGCTGTGACAGAAGATGGATATGTTTTGATTGCTTCTAATACCGGGTCTCAACTGCCGGCTTATGCTTCCGGAGCTGCCCATGTAATTTGGGTAGTGGGTACTCAAAAAATTGTTAAAAATACCGATGAGGGAATGAAACGAATTTATGATTATGTTTTGCCGCTGGAGTCTGAAAGATTGGGTAAGATTTATCCCGGAGTAAGAAGTAACGTCAGCAAGCTATTAATAATTAATAAAGAAATAAATCCAAAAAGAATAACGGTAATTTTGGTAGGAGAAATTTTGGGTTTTTAAAAGGTTTTAAAAAATAGGGTTTTAAACCTGGTATATTCGAAAATCTCCCTCGTATTTACCTGTACCCAGCAGAGTATTAGGAATCTGATCAGTAATTAATATTTTTTTAACCGGTTTCCAGTTTTTAAAATGAAAAGTTTGGGTAATTATTTTGGTTCCCTTTTTTAAATTCTTTTTTAAAATTGGTTCTAATTTTCCTACTCCCTTTGGAAGCAGAAAGATGAAAACAAAATTAGCATTCCAGAACCCGTCATTGCGAGCCCCGAAGGGGCGTGGCAATCTTATGACGCTAAATATGTCACCATGGATAAAATGAGCAGTGGGTAAAGCCTGTTTTTTGGTCTGATATCTGGACCAGAAAATTCTAATCCAGCTTTGTTCTACACCGTATGAAGTAGCACCTAATTTGGCTGCTTCTAATACTACCCTGCCGTCACCAGAACCCAGTTCCCAAAACTCTGCCCCCTTTTTTAAACCAGCTAGTTTTAGGATTTTTTTAATCCGGGAATTTTTAGTGGGGACATAGGGGGCATCAGACCCGGCAAACCAGGAAAGCGCCAGTAAACATCCCAGTAATAATCCGCCGATGATAATTAATGTTGAATCCATTTTAATAAGAAGACTTTTAACGGCATCATTTTATCAATAGCAGTAAATAGTAAATATATCGGCCAATTTAATACCAAATCATAGGTTCCAATATACTCAACTAACTGTCCCCCATATCCTTGTTTAAATTTATGAAAACCATACCAGGGATCTTTAGAATCAGCATTCGGGCCCAGTGCTCCCCACATATCAAACTTTTTTAGTCCTAATTTTTTTCCCAGTTTCAAAGCTTGCCAGGCTACTAAATTATTGGCCATTACTTCCGGATGCACTTTACTGGATCCACCGTAGGGATAATACAACGTACCGTTAAAATTAAATAACATCCAGGCGGTAAGTGGCTGGTTTTTGTAAGAGGCAATAAGTAATCTTGCCATCCCGGCTTTTTTTAAAGTCTCCCAAATTTTTTGGTGGTAAGTCTTATTATGTCCATGATAACCTTGACGTTTGGTTGTTTCAAAATATAGTTTTAAGTAAATTTTAAAGGCGTTTTCATCGTCCACTTCTTTAACAGTTACTCCATGTTTTTGGGCAACCCGAATGTTATACCTGGTTTTGGAATGCATGCTTTTTAAAAGTTCTTCTTCTGATTTGGTTAAGTCCAAAACAAAATTGTATTTGGTAAAAAGCGGCTTGGGCGAAATGTGAAAGTTGTCACTGACATTCGTCAGAGATCCTTCACCCTTCGGGTTCAGGATGACATTCGGTTCTATTTTTATAAAAGCACAATTTTGTTCTTTGCCAATCTGTATCAGTGCCTTTGCCAAATCGGCATCAGGCTTTGGTCCTTTGGGCAGGTAGCCTACAAACTTACTGGTAAAAGGAATTGGATGAAGAGTTAACTGGAAAGCATTTTTTAGCTTATTATTTTGATAAATGCCATAGCGCAAAACCACAGTCCCTAAAGCCTTTCTGGCCTCTCCCCATTCCCAGGATTGCATGATATGAGTTATCAATTGGTTGTACTGTGATTTTTGTTTTTCTGTAACTTTCCGTAAGTCCATGGAGATATTATATGTCATTCTGAGTAAAACGAGGAATCTCTAGATTAGAAGATTTGTATTTTAGCTTTTTGTTTAAGTTCCTGGAATTTTTGGCTAAAGACTTGGGAAAGTTTTTGTTGTTTTAGTGCATTGGTTGCTTCTTTTTGCTGGCCGGCAGAATCAGTAGCTTTTAGCTGGTCTTTGTTTTGTTCAATGAATTTGGTAACCTCATCTGCTGAGACAGTAGCATCCTTGTCGTAAAGCTTGGTAATAGCCAGTTGAATTTTGATTTGCTCTCTTAGCATGATTCTGGTTTGTCCTTGTTGGGCAAGTAAACCATCTAAGGCATCTTTGCCTCCAACATTAGTTTCCAGCTCAGTAATTTTTTGATTTATCTCTGCTTCGGTTGGGATCGCACCACCTTTAGCTGCTTCTGAGAGAATAATTTTTTCATTAATTAATTGAGTTAAAGTTTGGGTACGGAAACTCTGATTAAGTTTTAATTGTAATTCCAAATTGGTTATTGGAGCACCGTTAACAGTGGCAGCGATAAACCAACCCTTTTTGTAAACCGCCAAAATTAAAATAACCACAATCACCAGTATTAACCAGCCGGTTTTGGATTTTTTGAAATCCATGATTTTGTCAGGGAAAGTATTTAAGAAGTTATTTAATTTTCCACCAGGAATAACATTTGTACTTTTAACTCTTTTCGCCATTGGCCGATAATAACAGAACTGCTTGTTTCTTGGCAAGAAGTAATTTAAGATTAGATTATGCAAAAAGGTTCTGCCCTGATACCAATTGTTTTAGCAGGACTTTTAATTATCCTGATTGGGTTTTACCTGTATTCTACTAATAAAGCAACTGATAAAGCTCCAGTTAGTCCGGTTGCTACTCAAAAGAGTGATATTAATTTATATAGTAATTCTAAGCTAGGATTTAAGTTTGAATACAGTAAAGACTTAACTGCTGTGGAAGATTCTGAAGACTCTTTTAATCAGCGAAATGCTGGCTCTGCCAGTAAAAGAGGAAATGGGGATTTTCGGAAAAACTTTAGCGGTTATGTACAGTATGAACCAGGAAAGTTTTTAGGAGCAGTAGTAGTTTTAGATTCCACAAAATCGTTTGGTAAAAACCCGTTATCTATTTGGGTTTTTGATAATCCAAACGATTTAAGTATTGATGTCTGGTATGGCAATTACTGGTATTATCCGTTTGTCTGGGGAGATTTTACCTATAACGGGAAAATCAAAATAGCTCCAATCGATGAAGCAACAGTTAGTGGGAAACCCGCTAAAACCGGTATAGTTGATTACCAACCCGGCTCCCCAAAATTTGTATATCTTTCCAAAGATAAAAAAATGTATTTGTTTAGAGTAATTGGGGAACAAGGTAATAAAATCCTTTCCACTTTTAAATTTACCCAGTAATTATTTGGCTAAGTTTATCTCAATAATTCCATGATCTCGTTCAAATTTGATCCTGAAGTTATCAAAGAAGCCTTCCTGTCCTAAAATTGCAGCCACGCCACTGCTATTAACAAAACCAGCCATTACTTCTATTTCTTTATCCATACCGATAATTTGTAGTGTAACTTTCTGCAAACTAGCGTTTAAATTTCCTCCTTCAATACCACCAAAGTTTTCATTTTGTCCCTGATCCAGGTTCAATCCAACCTGTTTTGCTATTTGGTCATTAAACAGACACCTGTCGGCACCTGAATCTATTAAACCATACCCCTCCCAAACACCTTTTGGACCAGTTAATCTAACTGGAATATATGGACGGGCAATCCATTTTAAATGGAGTTCTCGTGCAGGCAGCTTAAGATAAGGAAATTTCATCTACTGGTAGGGATGTAGGAGATATCAAATGGTGGCACCTTCAGGAAAAAAAATCTTTTCCTGGTTTTTTCTGCTTGTTTTTCTGCCTGTTTTAAAGTTTTTCCAGCTCCTAATACTTGTTTACTGTCTTTAGACAGTGCTACCCATTTATTTTCAAAGGGTAAAAGAATTTTGCTTAAATCAATTGGCTCTAAAGTTTTTTGCATGTCTATATTATACCATGCTAAACTAAACTCATGAGGCAAAAAGGCTTTGCGCCAGTTATTATTTTGGTAGGTTTGCTGATAATTTTTGCCGTAGCCGGCGGAGTATATTATCTGGGTAGATCATCCAGCTCAAAACCAGTAACTAATTCAGTGGTAACTTACCAAGTCTCCCCAACTCTACAAGCAACTGTTTCTGCCAGCCCATCTGAAACTGCGAATTGGAAAATATTTACAAGTGAAAATTATGGCTATTCATTTAAATATCCTACTAATTTTTGGATTAGTTCAGTAACAACAGGCAAAAAGGTAACCGCTGAAACTTTTGTTACAACAATCTCTGATGCGCCACCACCAGCAAATACAGTGGCTATGATGTCGATTACTGATGTTGGACAAAAGCCAGGTGAGGATTTAAATAGTTTAGTCGGTGGGTATATGGGAAACAGGACTGGGTATCTGATTAAGCAATCCAAAAATGTTATGATCAATAATTACTCAGCTATTTACTTGGAAACAGTAGCTTCTAATAAACTATTTGACATAATTTTTATAGAAACAGATCCTTCTAATGTGGTTATTATAGACATTTATAAAATGAAAAATTCATTACAGCCTGTAATTAATCAAATCCTCTCCACTTTTAAATTTACCCAGTAGGCTAGGGAATCACATTGAGAGTTTGGAATAGCTTTTAATCAAATTGGCGGTCAGTTCGTCTTCTAACAAAGCCCGATTAATGATGTTTTTTAATTTAGTATTATTCCTCTTAAACTTTTTAGTTGGTTTACAAAGACCGCAGGTGGATTTAGAGATTATCATAGAACAGAAAATTCAATTGGAATGGAGGGTTTTGATGCCTGTTTTGGTAGATCAACATAGAGTTTTTCAAAACCAATCACTTTCCCCTTTTTATCTTTGTTAACTATAGTTCCGTCACCAACCTCTTCACTTACAGCCTCTTTTTTAGGGTTGTCAAACCAAACGCTTAGAGTTTTTCCTTTTGCATCATAATACATTTTTATCTTTGACATAAATTTGTTCTCCCTCCTTAATTCTATCAGTTAAATAGCTGGTGACTATGTAACCTTCAGTATTTGTTAAATGGTCAGCCACTACACAGACATAGATCTTACCAATGTCTTTATAATATATGTGTACTCTGGGATCCTGTTTACTCTTTCTAATTTGATCAGGATCTTTTAAAGTATCTTTAACATCACTTTCATGTTTGGCAATGCTGGGATGTTTTGTACTAATAATCCTTCGCCAGTAATCTTTAGTTGTTCTAATTGTTACTCCAAGGGGAGTTTTTACTTTAAAATACTCGTCCCCATTTGCCACAGGTACTATTATACCACTATACCACCGGATCTAGATGAATGTTATACTAAATTCATGTCCCAAAAAGGCCTGGCCCCAATTATTTTAATCCTGGGAATAATAGTAATTGCAACTATTGCCAGTGGAGCATATTATCTGGGAAAATCTCAAGTGCCAAAACCGGTAACACCAAATCCAATAGCAATGCATCAATCCTCATCAATTTCTGCAGCTGCACAGTCGGAAAGTTTTTTGTCGCCGGATACTAAAGTTGCTAATTCACTTGAAGCCGTAGCCTTATCTGGATGGCAAGAAGTTTTAGCTCCTAAAAATACAATATTAAATAAAATCTATATCGTAAGTTTAAATTATGATTCCTTAGGGCAGTATTCTATACAAGGTGGGCATTATTTTAAAAACACCGGTCCTAATACTGGTATTGAAAATCAATTAGAGAAGAATGGGTGGATAAGTACAACTCCTGCCTTGTCTTTTACATCCTTTAAATTAAATCCACCCGATGCAACTGGAGAAATGGGTTTTATTGGTGGCTGGCTTGGGTATAAAGACGGTTTTATAAGAATGGTTAGTATTGACAGCAAAGCTAAAAATGCTGCTCCTAACGGTGAACCGCAGCCCTCAATTATTGTTTATGATGAAATAATATTCATAAGTGACCCCATACCTTTAAAAGATGTTATTAGTTATATAAATTCATCTCACTAAAATAATTCAATTGGTCATTATATAAACATCCAGACCGTGGGATTGCCAGCCGGAGGTGTGGGCATCGGGGAAGCCTACATCAATCATATTGCCTTTAACGCCGCCACCAACATCTCCTGCCACAGCCGGACCGTAACCGGGAATGTAAAGTTTAGTTCCAAGCGGAATGACTTTAGGGTCAACGGCAATTACACCTTTGCCCTGATGCATACCAGTAGCAGTCCATTCATCACAACCCAGACAATGAGAATCATACTGAGTGGCCCAAACATGTAGCCTTTTCCAATACTGAATTGATCCTGCATCTGCAGTATCCAAGCTTCGCCAAACAATTTTGGTACCGCGGGAAATCTTTTTATCTTTGGCAGGAATTGTTTCAACTGAAATAGTTTCTTTACTAAATTCTTCCCCATCTTTGGCGTAAGTAATTTTGACAGTTTTAATTGTTTTGCCATCAATGCCTTCATCTAACACAGTATCAGTCCCTGCTTCAGTTTCCGGATCATCCTGGTAAACGGTTTTTTTAGGGATGGCTGCTGTTTCAGTTTCCGTTTTTTCAGTAAATGAAGAAACCGTGGTAACTGGCTGGTTAACCGGTAAATTTTGACTGGGTGTGGGAGTAGAATCAGCTAAAACAAGGGGGGTTTGCCAGAAGCTTTTGGCAAAAAAAGTTAGGGCAATTAGTAGGATAATTCCTAAGTATCTTTCCATAATAGTCTGCAGTCTGCAGTCTGCAGACTACAGGTAACAGACAAGAACATTCATGTCTGTAGACTGTAAGCTGACGACTGAAAGCTACTATACATTTAACCAATCCTCCTTATCAATACTGGTGTCGATATCATCTAACATTGCATCCGGATCCTGGTAGCTGGCATTACTGGAAACTAACTCTTCCGGAATATCAGCTAAAAACCTGGAAACTAAATTATTAGATCTGGTACCAAAAAACAACCGGGTTCTGGTATATGTTAGATATAATTTATCTTTAGCCCGGGTAATACCCACATAACAAAGCCTTCTTTCTTCTTCCAGCTCAGCCGGATCCAGCATTGAGCGGGAATGAGGAAATAATCCCTCCTCCATGCCAACCATAAACACTACCGGAAATTCCAGGCCTTTGGCGTTGTGCAAAGTCATTAAAGTAACAGCTTCCTGTTCTATATTAGCTTTACGTTTTGGTTGATCAGCTGCCTCCACCAAAGCCACATTTTCCAAAAACTCAGTTAAAGAAGAAAATTCCTCTGCTACGGAGCGCAGTTCTTTAACGTTTTCAATTCTGCCTAAACCTTCTTCAGTTTTATCATCTAAATATTCCAGGTAGCCGGTTTTAGATACCACCAAATCCAAAAGTTCCAAACTGGTATATTCAGTTAGCTTGGCTCCTATTTCAACATACAGATCCATGACACTTTTTAATCTGCCTTTGCCAATTTTTTCAGCTCGCTTTATGGAAACGGAATCATTGGGATTTTGCAAAAGACGAAGATAACAAAGCACATCTTTAATTTCTTTTCTTTGATAAAAACTGGTGCCGCCAACTAATTTATACGGAATACCGCTTTTTAAAAATTGTTCTTCCAGGGCCCGGGACTGGGCATTAGTGCGGTATAAAATGGCATAGTTTGATAACTTGACTTCGTCATTGCGAGGAGCCAAAGGCGACGAAGCAATCTCTTTTTGGGATTGCTTCGCCCCTCCGGGGCTCGCAATGACGTTTATTATATACAAAGCCTCTTCAATTTCATTCCTGACCTCTACAGTTTCTATTTTTTCTCCAGCCTGTTTATCAGTCCACAGTTTTAGAACCGGATGAGATTTATTTTTGGAAATTACTCCGTGTGCTGCATCTAAAATATTTTGAGTTGAGCGGTAATTTTGCTCAAGATTAAAAACTTTGGTATTAGGATAATCTTTTTGAAAATTAAGCATATTTCGATAGTCTGCACCGCGGAATTTGTAAATTGATTGTGACATGTCTCCTACCACACAGATATTTTGATGTTTTTTGGCCAAATACTTGGAAATTAAATATTGGGCCGGGTTAGTATCCTGGTATTCGTCAATTAAGATATAGCGAAACTGAATCTGGTAACGGGTTAAAGTCTGCGGGCTGACCTGAAACAGTCGGATGGTTTTTAAAAGCAGGTCATCAAAATCAACAGCCTGGTTTTTATCGAGGATTTTTTGATACTCCAGATAAATTTTGGCCACAGTCTCCTGGAAAAAGCCTCTGGCATATTGAGGATATTCCATGGCAGAAATTAGTTCGTTTTTAGCACCACTAATGGTATTTCTAACAGCCGACGGGGAGGTTTTTTGAATAGGAATATTTAGATTATTCATCGCTTCTTTAATCGCATCCAGGGCATCTCCTTCATCATAAATAGCAAAACCAGGAGGGAGTCCAATTTCTCTTCCATCACGGCGCAGGACTTTAGCGCAAAAAGAATGGAAAGTTCCCATCATCGGTAGGGTATAAGCAGTGCTTGCGGCAACTTTGTTGCCTAAGGGTTTAGGGTCTAGGGGATAGTTAAGAAGTTTGAGGATGCGGTTTCGCATTTCTCCGGCGGCGCGATTTGTGAACGTTACCATTAGGATATTTTCTGCAGGAACCTGTTTTTCCTGGATTAAATAGGCCACCCGATAGGTCAGTACTCTGGTTTTACCGGAACCAGCTCCGGCTAAAATTAGAATAGGCCCATCAGTTGCTTCAACTGCTTTTTTTTGATCAGGATTTAAGTCATCTAGAAGTTGGGGCATAGCGTTGGGATATATTAACATTAACTTGAGCTTTTGACAAAAATTTTAAAGCTACCCTTGATTTACCGCCCATAAGGATGGTATATTTCAAAATATGGGAATTGATATAGAATCAACTCAGTCAAGAGGGCAAGAGCAATTTGGCAATCAGTTTAGAGCGTTAAGGAGACGATTAGGTCTTCGTCAGGGTGAACTGGGAGCTAATCTTGACCTTTCCGCAAGGGATATTTCGAGATTGGAAAGAAATTTAACCGAGCCACCTCGCGAACCTGAATTCTATAGTCGACTTATAAGTTTAGAGGGTGTTAGGGCTTCAGATGTAGGAAGATTACTTCATGAGGGAGGACCCTTGTGGGCTTTCGAGCAAGTTGTCCCAGCAAGAGCCATACTTACCCCGTTACCAGGAGTAATTATTCCCCTATATTTTGACCATGAGGAGATGAGTGATGATGAACTTGAAGTGTTTAAAAGTGAGATGACTTCTTTGGTGAGAAATATGTATGGTGCTAGAATGGAACGCGCGGAGCAGTCAGGTGTTACCACAATTTAAGTAAGTTCTTCTTAATAAAATCCTAAAATAGGTCTGGACATTAGGGGGTTAAAGTTTTAATATTATTTTCACTATGGCAGTTAAACTTCTTGATTTTTGGGCTCCTTGGTGTGGACCTTGCCGGGTTATGAACCCGGTTTTGGAAGAGCTGGAAAAAGAATTAGCCGGAAAAGTAACCGTTGAAAAAATCAATGTGGATGAAAATCAGCCAATGTCCCAAAAATATGGGGTGATGAGCATTCCTACTTATGTTATCGAAAAAGACGGGCAGGAAGTCGGCCGCAAAATCGGCGTCACCAGCAAAGCTGATCTTCTAAGCTTGATTAATGGCTAAGGGTAATTTTAAAGATCAGGTTCTGGCAATTGTTAAACAAATTCCTGAAGGAAAAGTAACTACTTATGGCACTGTGGCAATAATGGCTGGAGTACCCAGAGGAGCCAGATTAGTGGGAGGAATTCTCCATTTTAACCAACAGCTTAATCTGCCCTGGCAGCGGATTATCAACCGTCATGGATTTATCTCTACTAAATGTTTGGACCACCCCAAAGCTTTGCAAAAAGCACTTTTAGAACAAGAGGGAATTGAGGTTAGTTCTGATTTCATGGTAGACTTGAAAAGGTACGGCTGGTTTGGTAATTAAACATGAAAAATATTTGGATAATCGCAAACTGGAAAAGCAACAAGACAATATCTGAAGCACTGGACTGGATCTCTAAAGTAGGATCAGTGATTCCTAAAGAAGACAATTTAAAAGTAGTGGTTTGCCCTCCTTTTAGCTGTTTATCGGAAGTCAAAAAAGCCGTGATGGTGGGGAATTTTCCTTTAATAGTAGGATGCCAAAATTTATCTCCTTTTGATGTTGGTGCTTATACAGGAGAAGAACCGGCCAGTCTGTTAAAAGAGCTGGTGAGCTTTGTTATTTTAGGTCATTCTGAAAGACGTCAAAATTTTGGGGAAACTGATGAAATGATAGATAAAAAAGTAGATCAAGCGCTAGATTATAATATTACCCCCCTTGTTTGCGTTCAAAGTGCCGGAACTGCCATACCTCCGGATTGTAAGCTGGTAGCTTACGAGCCGGTTTGGGCAATTGGAACGGGTAAACCCGATACCCCCGAAAACGCCAATCAGGTAGCAGAAAAATTAAAACAAAGCTATGGAGAGCAGCTGGAGGTAATTTATGGTGGCAGCGTCACGGCTCAAAATGTGAAGGCATTTATTATGCAGGAAAATATTAGCGGTGTCCTACCAGGGAAAGCCTCATTAAATCCTCAGGATTTTATCAATATAATACAGGGGTGTAAGGAGTAAAGTTTGTGAAGAGAATTAATTTGCAGCGAAGAAGACAGATTAAAAAAAAAATTAACAAAATTATCCTTTTTATTTTAGCAATTGGACTGATTTTTGTAATCGGCCACTTCTTATTTGGGTTTTCAAAATCAAACCCTGTTGTTAATTTCAATTGGCTGAATCCTTTGCACTCAACTGACGGCAGAGTAAATATTTTACTGTTAGGTATTGCCGGAGGAACCCATGATGGCAGCAACCTGACAGATACGATTATGGTGGTCTCGTATAACCTTAAGACTAATCAGGTCTATCTGATCTCTATCCCCCGGGATTTGTGGTTACCATCTTTAAAAAGTAAAGCCAATGCGGCTTATGAAATTGGTATCAGTCAGGGTAATGGTTTGGGTTTTGCCAAAACCATTATTGGCAATATCCTGGGAATTAATTTAAGTTATGGCTTAAGAATAGATTTTAGAGGTTTTGTTCAGGCAGTAGATGCTCTGGGTGGAATAGATGTAATGGTTGACAATGGTTTTGATGACGTAAATTTCCCAATTGACGGTAAAGAAGATGATCTTTGCGGATACACTCAAAAGGAAATAGATTTTTCTGCAGATCAGGCCAAAAAACTTAATATTGACCCGGGCAAAAAAACCGTATTTGTTTCGCCTGATGGGACTATTGCCACAGATTCGGCCCAGGAGGATCAAGGCGCTAAATATTTTTCCTGCAGGTATGAACACATTAGTTTTAAGGAAGGCCAAACTCATATGGACGGAGCAACCGCTTTAAAATTTGTCAGAAGCAGACACGGAACCAATGGAGAAGGATCTGATTTTGCCCGGTCTAAAAGACAGGAAAAGCTGCTGCAGGCTCTTAGGGATAAGACTTTATCCTTGTCAACTCTATTTAATCCCGGGAAACTATCCGGACTGATAAATTCCATGGGTAAAAGTATTGATACAGATATTTCAGTTAGAGAAGGACTGGAACTTTATAAACTAATAAAAAAGCTGGACCAGACTCATAATTTTGTTTTGGATGATTCTCAAGGGTTACTCATACACCCTGACCCGGTAGATTATGGAGGAGCATATGTGTTGGTTTCCCAGGATGATGATTTTGCCAGAATACAGGAATATATTAAAAAACTTTTATCAGGGGAGGTAACAAATGAAAGCAGTGCTTCTGCACGGACCGGGAATTAGTAATTCCCGAAAAAAACTAATAGATTTAAAGCAAAAATTTGACCTAAATGATGTGGTTACTTTTGAGGAGGGAGCCTCATCTGCTGATATTCTTGCAAGCTTACAAACCGTTTCTATGTTTTCCCAGGATCGCCTGATAATAGTAGAAAATCCATCCGATGATCTGTTTTTAAATTTCTCACCTCTCACTTCTCACCTCTCACTTCTACTCTGGTATGACCATGAAATTGATCCCAAGAATTGGCCGGGTTTTGAGGTATATTTTTTTCCGGAAGAAAAAGAAGCCTCAATGTTTCCTTTGTTAGATAGCTTAGGAAATAGAGATAAAAAAGCCTATGTGGAGCTGGAAAAAAGGAATCGTACTTCGCCCAATGATACTCAGTATATTTTTACCATGGTTTTTTATCTTTTGCGCAGTTTCAATTATCTTCCTGCCAAATCACCGGAATTTGTCAGGCAAAAAATAGCCAGACAAAAGCGGAATTTTACCAATAAGCAAATAATTGATTTGTATAAATTGATTCTGGAATCTGATTTTAAAATCAAAAAAGGGTTGATAGAGCCTGCTCAGGCAGAATTTTTAATGGTTTCCGGATTTTTTAATACCCTCTAACATTAAATCAATATCTTTTTGATCAACCACGCCATCGTTATTTAAATCAGCTTTTTTATAGCTAGCTGCGCTTTGTTGGTTTTTAGGCTTAGGGCCAAAATTTTGCAAAATAATGGCCATGTCCGCTGAATTTATTTTTCCATCCTTGTTTAAATCATAGTTAATATTATCTACCGGGTTGGTCAGATCCAGGTTTTCTCCGATGGCTATCGGAGGTAATCCGGTTTTTATACTCTTTAATTTAAATAGGGCAGAAGACTGTCCTTTTTCGGAAAAAATGGTCAATTTTGCCACAGTATCTTCTGATAGCGGGTAAATATCTGATAAATCTGATTTTCTGATTTGTGAGATCGGGATTAAGAAATTACCGGAGTTTTTAGTTAAGGCGGAAAGAGTGGCGGCATCAGCAATAGAAAGATAAACCAGGGTATCATTTAAAGGGATATTTTCATTAAGTACTGATCCGATAATTGGCTGGAATCCGGTCTGTGAGGAAAGCGGAGTGGCTGTTGTAAAATTCAGCGTATCAGAGGAAGTTTTACTGGAAATTATTTTGTATTGATAGGTAGTTTTGGGAGATAAGTTTTTCAAAGTGACGTAGTGAATCAGATGTGGTTGAGGATTTTTGTTATCCCGGTCATCCAAACTGGTTTGTTCGTTCGGGCTGGTTTGACCAAAGCGGATGAATGATGTAGCCTCAGCCGAGGTCTGCCAGGAAATGGTGGCTGAAGTGTCTGATAAGTTGGATACTGTAATATTTTGCGGTATTAAATCAGGCGACGCTTGAGAAATAAAGGTTTGCTCTTTTAAATTTAGTAAAATCCCGGCCGCAATCCCGATTACTATTACAGTTAATCCTAAAAGTGTGGGTATTCTAAACCGGTTGGCGAAATCTTTCATTATTATTTCGAAAAGACTGATGTATCAAATTCAGGATTGATTGGTTCAATTAATTCTTGTGTTTTTTGGGGAATCTCTACCTGAGCTCTAGCGTGTAAGATATTAAATACCTCCCAGGCGCAAATAGTGATAAAAGTTAAAATTGCCACAATCAGTAACTGTTTTCTGTTCATTTCAGGTAATATGCCTTTCCGGTAATGGACATTATCAGGCCATTTCCTTCAGCCAATTTTGATAAAGACAAGCTATCGATAGCAATTAACCTGTCAGTTGTTTTTAGGTCTTCCAACAAAGACAACAGCTTGTTATAGTCTCCCTCCACATTGAAAATAAAGTCAACTGCCGAAATATTACCCACAGTGTTTTCCGCCGGGGGAGTTAACACCAGAGGCTGAATTTGTAAAGCTGAAATTGAAGCCTGATGGGTTTTGGCTAGCTGTTCCAGTGCGGTGGTGACGGTTTTAAGTTCAACCATATTAGGGATGGCACTTAAGATTTTGGTTTTAGTAATTGGGTCCAGGTTGTTATAATTTTGTTGACCTATTGATAAGTTTTTGGCTTTCAGGTTGACTTTGTCCAGGATCTGGTTTTCATCAGCCAGGGTTTTTTGTAAAACCAGAATAGTTTCAATGGTTGGTTTAATGGCATAAATTATAAAAAAAGTCATCACAAAAAGAGTAAAAATAACTGAACCGTAGGTTTTGACTATTGGCAGTCTGGTAACTGGTTTTATATAAGTAAAATATCTGGAATACCTTGATGATTCGTTTTTCATATAGGACTTACACTGGCGCTAACACTGAAGTTTAAACTACCATTTTCCAGAGCAATACTGGTGATAGCCACATCCTGAAAAGTTTGATCCTGTTTTAAACCGCTGATAAAACTGGACAGGGCATTATTATTGTTTGCTTGCGCGTTTAAACTGATAGCTACTAAGTTTGCGTTTTTATCTAGGCTAAGACTGACTATTTTTACACCAGCAGGAACTTGAGCGGAAATTTTGTTTAAGACCTGGGGATAATCGGTATAACTTGAGCGTACAGAGGAGATGGTGGATAGTTTAAGCTGAGTTTGCCGGATTAAGACTTCCACTGGTTTTAAGCTTTCGATATAGGGAAGCTGTTTGGCAATAGCATCTTTTTTGGTGGATAAGTCTTCATCTAATTTAAACCGGGAGATAAAAACAATTAAAACTAAGGCTTCCACAAAAATAAGAATGTAGCGGCCACTGGAAAGCAGCCAGCGGATAAATCGAGACAGGAGTTTTTCCGGACTGCTTTGAGGTTTAAGTAAATCCAAATTAATATTAGGAAACTTAACCCCTTTACTTTTGGGCATAAATATATTTTACGTTTTTTTGTAGCAAAAAGGCAAGATAAGTTTGTCCGTAGTCACAATTTAGTGTATACTTCCGCCCTATGGGAAAACACTTGGAAAGTGAGCGTAATCGACAAATACAGGAGGTGCCACTGGCCAAGCGGGAAGAAATGGTATCAACGATTTTGGCAACTATTAACATTCCTGGTATAAGTAGGCCCAGTAAATTTGAGATGACTTCGACAATGGTAGTTGAGGGGTTAAGGTTTAAGTGGCGCGCCTACAAAACTGCACAGGTAAGGGGGATTAACTTTATGATGAACGGTAGGGATAGTCAAGAGAGAACTAATTGGTGGCCGCATGCTTCTTATGTTCCGGAAGATGCTAATAAAAAACTTAAGGCAAGATATGATGCCTATTTGGAGAAGTATTTTAGTAACCCTGTTACTATGGGAGCGTTCTCAATCGCGGTGATCCGGGCTTGTGCGCAAAAGGAGCAAGAAGGAAGAACTATTTCTTAGTAGCTTTTTTAGGGGTTTTGGTAACTGTTCCGGTCACCCCTTTGGATAATCTGGATTTTAATCTGGAAGCTTTGTTTTTGTGAATTAGGTTAACTTTCACGGCTTTATCCAAAGCGGAAAAAGCGGCCTGCAGGTCTTGGGCGGCTTTTGTGGTTCGCACTTTTTTAATGGCAGCCTTTAGTGCCAGAGCCCGTTTTTTATTACGGGCGGTTCTGGCTTTATCTTTCCTGACCTTTTTTATCGCTGATCGAATGATTGGCATAAGTTCTTTTGGAATGTTATCATGCCTATTCCGTTTTAGCAAGCAAGAATGCTAAACTTATATAAATCATGGTTAAGAATTTATTTTCTATTCTGACTGCCCGGCAAACCTCAATTTTATCAGCTGCCTCGATTATCATGGCCACCATGATGTTTTCTAAAATTTTGGGTTTGATTCGCGACCGTCTACTTGCTCACGTCTTTGCGCCTGACAAGATTGATATCTTTTGGGCAGCTTTCCGTTTGCCGGATCTGATTTTTCAGATAATAATTTTAGGAGCGTTATCAGTGGCTTTTATTCCGGTTTTTACAGAACATCTGGAAACTAAAGGTAAAGCAGATGCTTTTGAGTTAACCAGAGGCATTCTTAATGTTTCACTGATCATCTTTATAATTCTTGCCATATTTTTGTCTATTTTCGCCGAACCATTAATTTCTACTTTTATCGCACCGGGCTTTACTGTTGAAAAGCAATTACAGGTGATTACTTTAACCAGAATAATTTTTTTAGGTCAGGTTATTTTGGTTTTTGGAGCCTTGTTTATCGGCATTTTACAATCATTCCAAAAATTTATTATTCCCGCTCTGTCTCCGATTTTTTATAACCTGGGAATAATTTTAGGGATCATTTTTTTGGCCAAACCATTTGGGATTATGGGGGCGGCAATTGGGGTAGTCATAGGAGCTATTTTACATGCGGCAGTTCAAGTTCCTTTAATCTGGTCAATGGGATTTCGTTTTCAAATGCCCAAACGATTTTTACATCCGGGGGTAATTGAAATAATTCATTTAATGAGTATTAGAACTTTGGGTTTGGCAGCTGAACAAATTAATGAAACTGTAGGACTTGCTTTGGCCTCACTTTCGGCCATTGGCTCGGTTACCTATCTAACTTTTGCCCAGCACTTGCAGGTAGTGCCAATTGGTTTGTTTGGGGCCACTTTGGCACAAGCTGCGATGCCGGTTTTATCCACAGAACGCTCCCGTGGCAAAATTGAGGAATTCAAAATCACACTGCTTACTACCATGCATCAGATTCTGTTTTTATCGCTTCCGGCCACTGCTATTTTAATTGTGATTAGAATTCCGGTGGTCAGGTTGATTTTTGGAGCTTCCCAGTTTGACTGGAAAGCCACTGTTTTAACCGGAGCTACTTTGGCTTTTCTGGCAATAGGACTGGCTGCTCAGGCTATTTCCCTGCTTTTAGTCAGGGGTTTTTATGCGCTCAAAGATACCAAAACTCCGGTTTTAGTATCCCTTGTGGTGGTAGCGCTAAATATTATTTTAAGCGTTTATTTTATTGTGATTTTAAAAATGGGGGTTTGGAGTATCGGATTGGCTAATTCCATATCGGCTTTGCTTTCCGGCATCCTGCTTTTTTGGGGTTTGCATTTTAAAGTAGGCAAGTTTGATTTAAAAGCCGTGCTGGTGCCTCTTGGCAAAATGCTAATGGCCACCATTGTAATGGGTGTGGCTTTATATGTGCCGATTAAACTACTGGATCAAGTTATTTTTGATACTACCAGAACCATTAATTTGATTTTTTTAACCGGAATTGCTTCAACCTTTGCTTTAGGGGTTTATATAATTCTGGTTTGGTTTTTAAAAGTTAAAGAGTTATACACTTTTGCGGATTTATTAAAAAAGATGGCTAAATTTCAAACCAAACTTAAATCAGGGGAAGTGTTAACTGAAACCAATGTGGTTTAGTCTCTTCTTATGAATATAAGGAATTTCTCAATAATTGCTCATGTTGACCATGGTAAATCCACTTTGGCTGACCGGTTTTTAGAGATCACCGGCACTGTGGCTAAGGACAAAATGCAGGCGCAGCTTTTGGATTCACTGGCCCTGGAGCGTGAACGGGGCATCACCATTAAGCTGGCTCCGGTTCGCTTGCAATATACTCTGAACTTACAACTCTACACTCTAAACTTAATAGATACTCCCGGTCATGTTGATTTTTCCTATGAAGTTTCCCGGGCGCTGAACGCTGTGGAAGGAGCAATTTTATTAGTTGATGCGGCCCAGGGGATTCAAGCTCAGACTTTATCACATGGCCTGGCAGCTTTGGAGCAAAATTTAACTTTAATTCCGGTGGTTAACAAGGTTGATTTAACTCACCCCTTGATTGTTAAGTGTATTAAAGGGCTAGTAGATACTTTTGGTTTCAGAGAGGATGAAATTCTATTTTCTTCTGGAAAGACAGGTTATGGTGCGGAGGAGATTTTACAAGCTATTATTGAAAGGGTGCCGCCGCCCAAGCAGGAAATTGAAAAGCCGCTTAAAGCCTTAATTTTTGATTCATTTTTTGATTCTTTCAAAGGTGTAATTGCCCAAATTAGAGTAGTAGAAGGAGTTACTCCTAAAGATCAGGCCCCGATCTATTTTGCCGGAACTCAGGCTTCCGGTCATGTGATTGAAACCGGTTACTTTGCTCCGGCTTTAGTGGCAGGGGAAGTTCTAAAAAGCGGGGAGATTGGGTATATTGCAACGGGTATTAAAACCCCGGATTTAGTGCAGGTAGGAGATACTATTGTGACTGATTTATCCACACCGCCTTTGCCCGGATATAAAAAAGTTAAGCCAATGGTGTATGTCGGGCTTTATCCAATTGATCAGGATGAATTTCATGATATCAAGCAAGCGCTGGAGAGGTTTCGTTTAACCGATCCGGCTTTTACTTATGAACTGGAGCATTCAAATGCGCTGGGAGCTGGATTTAGATGTGGTTTCCTGGGTCTGTTGCATGCCGAAGTGGTGCAGGAGCGACTGTCCGGTGAATTTGGAGCTGATTTAATTGCCACTGCTCCTTCTGTTGAATACAAGATAGGAGATGAACTGGTGCACAATCCTTCTGAAATAGATCCTTCGTCGCTTCGCTCCTCAGGACGACCCCTTCAAGAACCATGGGTCAAACTGGAGATATTCGTACCACAAGAATATATTGGTAGTATTATGGATCTAGTTCAGAAAAAGAGGGGTCGGTTTTTAAATATGCAGCATTTTGGTTTGCAGGTGCAGTTATCATATGAAATGCCTTTGTCTGAGATGATTAATGATTTTTATGATCAGTTAAAATCTGTCTCTAGTGGTTTTGCCTCCCTTGACTGGGAATTTATAGAATTTCGGCCGGTGGATGGAGTTAGAATTGATTTGTTGGTAGGAGGAGAAAGGGTAGATGCGCTTTCTACTATAGTAGTTCGTCAAAAAGGAGAATATGTGGGTAGAAGGTTGGTAGAAAAATTAAAAGAAGTGTTACCAAAACAAAATTTTGAAGTGGCGATTCAGGCTTCAATTGGCGGAAAAGTAATTGCCAGAGAAACCCTGTCTTCTTTTAGAAAAGACGTGACAGCCAAATTATATGGTGGAGATGTCACTAGAAAAAATAAGTTACTTGATAAGCAAAAAAAGGGTAAGAAAAAGATGAAAATGATCGGCCGCGTTGAAATCCCCCAGGAAGCATTTTTGAGTATATTGAAGTCATAATATGAAATTAATAGAACGTGGCATGCTTGATAGTGATCATAAACAAAGGGAAGATTATATAATCGAAACTGCTGAGACACTAGCGCGAAGTCCTTATCATGGATGGAGTTTAAACGGAAAAATTTTAAATAAAACTTCATTAAATGGTATAGAATCAATAATGAATTTTGAAAATAAAGTATGGGAGTTTAGCTTTGTTACAGCTGCTGTGAGTGCTGAAGTAACTTTAGTCGCAGTATCTCTCGGACTTCCAGAGTTGATAAGTAGTGTGGCCGCCGTAACATCGATTGGTTATGCTGCTTTTGGTTCATATTTTCGAACACTAGCCATGAATGATTATAGATCTTTAGTATTTGCAAACTCATTTAAGATTTATCATGTTAAATGAGTTAAGTCGTTTAAGCAAAATTAGTGGTAAGTTTGGGTGGTGCGGCGTTTTTTGGTATCATTGAGTAATGATTCAACAACTAACTTCATTAAAAATTAGAGAAGTAAAAATCCGCTGTTCGGTTTGTGGAACCTATTTTATTACCAAAATTTTTCCTGACCAAACATACAAAGGTGGAAATTGTTTTCATAGCTTAGATTCTAAGGATAAAACTGAAGAATGGGAATGTGATAGCTGCTGGAAAATTGAACTGGTTCAGTTACCTTTACGCTCTTGATTTCCCCAATTTTTTGTGAGTACACTGGATGTAACATTAATTGAAAGGGGGTGAGAAAATGAAAACACTTCATATGGTTGCGTTTAGTCTTTTGATAGTTGGTGGCTTGAATTGGGGTCTTTGGGCCCTTTTTGGCTTCAACTTAGTTGATGCAGTTTTAGGTAGTATGCCAACTGTAGCCAAATTGGTTTATATCCTGGTTGGAGTTTCAGCTGTCTATATTGCAGCTACCCACATGACTGACTGCAAGATTTGTTCAAAGTCGTAAGTAATTATCTCCTGAATATTTTAGGAAATATTAAATCCCCCGCTAAAGGCGGGGGATTTTGGTAGAATAAACCCATGAAAGTTCTAAAGCCGCCAAAATTAAACTCTGGAGATACCATTGGGATAGTGGCTTCCTCATCACCTGTTTTACCTTCACTTAAAGATAACTACGAAAGGGGCAAGAAAGTGATTTATGATTTAGGATTTAAAATCAAAGAAGGTAACACTATTGGAAAAACCCGTTGGTGGGCTGCGGGTAAACCCAAAGAAGTGGCAGAAGATATAAATGCCATGTTTGCTGATAAAAATATAAAGGCAATCATGGCCCAAAACGGAGGATTCTCGGCTATTAGTGTACTGGAATATTTAGACTATGAACTAATCACTAATAACCCCAAACCCTTCATGGGCTTTTCTGATATGACAATTTTTCATCTGGCCATTTTTGCCAAAACTAAAATGGTGGGATTTCATATGGATTATTTAAGTTCTTTTAACGGAGAATATTTTTTACAGTTTTTAACTCAGAATAAAGCTCCGGGAATTATCAAACCAAAAACTGAGTGGAAGGAGTGGAAGAAAGGATCAGCCAGCGGCCAGCTAATTGGTGGATTACTGGAACGGATTTCAGTGCTAGCTGGAACAAATTATTTTCCTTCTATAAATGAATTTGATGGAGAAATTTTGTTTTGGGAGGAAATTGGCCGGGATCTGGCAGAAATTTATCAATATCTATACCAGCTAAAAAATATGGGAATTTTAGAAAAAATTAGTGGCATGTTAATTGGTAAGGTTAAATATTTAAAACCAGTCAGGGGTGAAGAAGAATTTAAGATGCCGGATTTAAAAGAAGTAGTCCTGGATGTTGCAAAAGATTATGACTTTCCCATTATGGCCAATCTGAATTTTGGCCATATTAGTGGCAATATCCCGCTGCCAATTGGGATAAAGGTTTCTTTTGACACAAGTAAAAAAGAATTAAACTTTTTAGAATCTGTGGTTATTTAATCGCGAATCACCTGGCAGTTGGGGCAGCGAAGGGAAGTATCAGCATAAATTTTTGCTACTTTACTGGATAGTTTGAAATTAACTTCTGATCCTTCATCCAGGTTAAAAATATCCGGACTGTTATCAAAAGATAAAGTGGCCTTGCCCCTAGTTAATTTAAAATTAAGTTTTTCCTGATCTTTTAAAAATACCGGACTAATTTTCTGGGTAGTGTTATTAAAAGCTACTGCGAAGCCTTGCTGAAAACTTTTACCGGTAATACTTTTAAAATAGCCGGTTGAACCAAAAGCAGTTGATATCACTATTCCATCACCAATTAATAGTCGGTCCTTAGTAGATGAGGTCTTAAACCTAATCGTATGAGTAGGATTGGAATTTCTGATCACAAAGTCATTTAAAGCATAAAAGGTCTGGTAAAAAAACGTTGTTTCCAGTTTGCTGTATTCGGTTGGTTTTAATCTATTGGCTAACAGTTTTTTTAGTACAATTTCATCCTCATGTTTGGAGCATTTTTTACAGATCAAGCTATCCCGAAGCGGCAGTTTGGGAATTCCGGGATATTTTCGCTCTGCAGAGATTAAAGTGCCGTCTCCACCATAGCTGATGATTATATCCGGATTTTCCCGCACAATTTGCAGTCCTAAATCCTTGACCAAGCCCTCTATATTTTTAACAGTTTTTCCAAACAGTAAAACTTTCATGAACGTATGATACTACAAATAGCCACGCTTTTCCTGTATACTAATTCTTTATGCCTTCAAAAATTTCACCATTTTTAGCTTTAAAAGTTAGCCTTTTTCGAAATTATTTACTGGGAGCATTTCTTTCCGAAATCGGCAATCAAATGCAAACTGTGGCTGTGGCCTGGCAGGTGTATGACTTAACCCGTAATCCGGTTTCTTTGGGATTGGTGGGGCTGGCGAATTTTATTCCAATTCTGCTGTTTTCTTTGTTAGGTGGTTTGGTGGTAGATCGAGCGGATAGGAAAAAGTTATTAATTGCCAGCCAGGTAGTGCAGTTAACTTTAGCTCTGGTGCTATTTTTCTTAACCATTACCCATACCATTACTCCAATTTGGATTTACGGAATTTTAGTATTGGTTGCCATTTCTCAATCATTCTTTATTCCGGCCCGGCAAAGCGTGATACCAAACTTAGTCCCCAAAGAATATTTTATGAATGCGGTTTCTTTAAATGTGCTGCAGTTTCAGGGAGCGACCATGATTGGTCCTGCCATAGCGGGGTTTTTAATTGGCGGAATTGGAGTGCCGGCGGTTTATCTTTTAAATTGTATTTCCTTTTTGTTTTTTATAGTAGCAATACTGACTGTGAATAAGCCTTTACAGAGATCTACTGGTGAAAAAGTTGATTTCAGTGTGGAATCAGTGATGGAGGGAATTAGATTTGTTTTGAAAACTCCGATTTTATATAGCACCATGGTGTTAGATTTTTCGGTGACATTTTTTGGCACAGCCAATATTTTAATGCCGGTATTTGCCCAGGATGTGTTACATGTTGGATCGCAGGGATTGGGTTTTCTCTATTCAGGGACAGCCATTGGTGGGGTGATCGCTGGACTGTTAGTATCAAGCTTACATAGTAAGATTAAACATCAGGGTAAGACTATTATTGCTGCCGTTATTTTATATGGCCTGGCCACTATTGGATTTGGGCTGTCTAAATCTTTCCCCTTATCAATCTTCTTCCTGATTCTGGTGGGCTTTGGAGATATGGTTTCTACCATTATCAGAAATACCATCAGACAAATGATTACCCCGGATCATTTGCGGGGCAGAATGGCTTCAGTAATGAGGATCTTCTTCCAGGGCGGGCCACAGCTGGGAGACATGGAAGCCGGATTTTTAGCCAAAGCCGTGGGAGGACCAATATCAGTAGTGATAGGGGGAATGGGAGTTATTATGGTTTTGTTGCTACTTACTTTCAAAGGTAAAGCCCTGCGAGAATATCAGGGCAAAGAAGTCACATTGTAATTCTTTGTCATTCCTGCGAACGCAGAAATCACTTCTTATTTAATATCGTAAGAGTTTGTAGTATCTTTTCAAAAATATCCTCGAACTGTATTGGAAGATTCTTAATCTCAAAAATATAGCTATAATTTCCGATACTAAATGTAGTATATCCGTTCATTTTTCCATAGGATTTATCCAAAAAATAATTAGCCTTACCTGCAGGGTAGATTTTCTCACCTTGCGCCTTTGGACCACCATGGCCACCCGCTCCAAGAATAATTACAGTTTCTAAACCTTTATCTGGATTTTTGCCGATAGGGTAAAGCATATTATCTTCGATTTGCCATTCTGATGGATATTTAATTTGGAAAGTGCTAGAGCCATCATTGGTATATGCAGTCTCCCCTATATATGTTTTCCATTTGGCAGTTTCATCTGGGGTAGAAGAAGGAGTTGCGGTGGGTTGTGGGGTTTGGGAAATTACAGTTGGAG
>OBEQ010818018.1_pt1 | contig 24509 bp, 27 predicted proteins | sample 1670901 | NCBI WGS metagenome assembly OBEQ01 (sample SAMEA104232315, study PRJEB22302) | groundwater metagenome | biome: forest; feature: aquifer; material: groundwater | place: USA | collected 2011-08-07 | depth 5.4 m | reverse complement strand
TAATGATACGAATAATACTAATCCGTCGTATTCGCAATTCGCGCGATTGGCATGAAATTCGGAGATTGGCATCATGAATTTACTTCATCAATCTTGGACGCGATTATAAAGTCGTTCTCCGAAAGGCCGCCGATCGAGTGCGTCCATAATTTGATTATAACGCGATTGTAGAAAATATACATATCCGGATGATGCCCCTCGCGTTCCGCAATTTCTGCAACGGCATTCACGAATGCCATCGCCGTTTTGAAATCCTCAAATTTGAATTCTTTTTTGATTTTTTTGTTTTCCAAAACCTCCCAGCCCTTTCCGATCTCGGGCAGATATTTTTGTATTTTTTCGGGAGGAAGCGGGGGCATATCGATCCCGCATAGCACGCATTTTTTGTCGGTAAGATTCATGCTTGATTTATTCCCTAACATACCGGAATCGCGGCACACGCTTTCCGTCTTTTTCCACTTCTTCCAGAAACATATCGAGCGGCCGGACGCAGAATTCGCGTTCTCCGTACAGTTGTTGATATACGACCAATTCCTCGCGCGTTTCACTGTGCCGCGCAACACCCAGAACCTTATATGTATTCCCCTTGAAATGCTCGTAGATTCCGGCTTTGAGCGATTGCGCTTTTTCGGATAGCGGATGTTCCATAGCTTTTTTACATTTCTTCTCTGCAACATCCTTACATCCTCGAGTATGTTGGTATGTTTTTATCTCCTGTGGCATTTCTTATATTTTAGCATCAGACCGGATCACTGCGCAATGAGAACGGCGTCTCCCCTTCTCGCGACGAAGCCATCTTTCTCAAGCGAGAGGATAATTTCGCGTATCCGATTTGCCGGTTCTCGGGTGAGTTTTTTGAGTTCCGCCTCGGCGCACGCGCGTTTTTTGAGAAGAATTCTAATAACTTCGCCGCGCAGTTTGCGGTTCGATCCTGCAAACGGCGCCTGTTTTGTATAATGGGCGCTCCGTCGATTTGGATTTTCTTTGATCTCTTTTTTGGCGGCACTGGCGCGCGAGCCGAGCCACGCTCCGTAATCCATAAGTGCCCAGTGCCACTCGCGCGGGTTTTCTACGTCCATTGTCCGTTCGGCTAATTTCAAAATTTTCTTATCTCTTACATTTTTTCTTCCGTTGAAAAAGAAATGGATGAAAACGCGGCGGATGTTCGTTTCAATGAACGCGCTCGGCAGATTGAACGCGAATGCTCTGACCGCCCCCGCCGTCGCGGGGCCGATTCCCGGTAGCATTCGCAAAACATCTGCATCGTTTGGGAGTTTGCCTTTATAATCTTTAACGACAATTGCCGCCAGCTTTTTGAGCGCGAGCGCGCGGCGATTGTAGCCAAGCCCCTGCCATGCGTGCAAAACGTCGGCTGTCGGCGCTCCGGCGAGCGCCGGAAAATCCGGAAACGCCCCGAGGAATGATCTATGCTTCGGGATAACGCGCTCCACCTGCGTCTGTTGGAGCATGATTTCGGAAACAAGAATCCGGTATGGATTTTTCGTTTTCCGCCACGGCAGATCTCGTCCATGCCGCGCGTAATAATTCCATATTTCGGATTGAAATTTCTGTATGGCCTGGCTCTGACGCATGATTCATAGTATAGAGAAAAAAATAAAGTTCCGCGCGGCAATGCGGCAATAATGCCCATCAGTCAATTATCGTGCGATCGCAAGATAATTGACTGATGCGTCGGTAATGCGTGGCGAGGTATTTTGCGGGTAGGGAATAAAAATGGGCGGAGTTGCTCTTCCGCCCACACAGGTTGCAGCTAGCACAGCCGCTTTAGTTTATTTATACAATCACCACCTTCCCGGTACGCCGTTAGATGCGGATCACCTCCTTCCCTGGATTGCAGTCATTTTCCCAAATGCTTTTGGAAGCAGTAACTCAATCAAAGGCGTCCTCCTTTCTCATCTAGCGGTTTTGTAGTGCTTCCCGAATTCTATCATATCATTTTTTCTTCCACCACCGCGGATATTCACCGCGCCAGCGCGTAACCGCATCGAACGCGATGAGTACAAGGAGCACTTTTGGCGCGAAAGCATAAAACGTGTCGCTTACCGAATGAGACATCCGGTCGGTGTCAATGAAAACATATCCCAAGAGGAAAAGCGCAAGCGCGGTTATAAGCATTCCCTCTTTTGAAACAGGATAATATGCGGCGAACCATCTCCAGAACCGTTTTGGCTTGAACCAGTAATGCTTCGTGTTTCCTGGCTCATATTTCATGTTTTATGTTTCATGCCCCATGAGTTGTTATATCTGCGCATCATCCGTCGCCTCCGGGCTTTCCGGTTTTTCATCGTTGGGTTCAAACGCGCCGTGGTGCGCATTGTCCAGGCAATTGCACGGTTCAAGCGGATGGCTCGGCTTTTCGCACTCCAATGCCTCGCACGCGCCGGGCTTCTCGGAAACGCTTTTGCATCCCCCGTGGCAGATGTAGTGTTCCATGTGTATTAGTATATCATATATAATTTTCCCTTTTCGATGGACCCTGCCAAATGCAAATGTGTGTTATATTGGGGAAAGATAACCCTTAACAAACGAATACCGGGAGGAAATGCATGAAAATACTTCGATATGCTGTTTTTTTCTTGTTTTTACTCATTATTTTTTTGATGATGAGGCGAAATTCGCCGATTCAAAAAGCTCGGGATAAAGCTAAAAGCGGTGAGATTCAAAAAAAACAAAGACAGCGAGATTAAAAAAGGCGCGACTGGCCCCGCGAGCAAGTCCGATCTCATTCGAGTAAAGAATCCGAAACCGAATCAGGTTCTCGGGAATCCTTTATGATCGAAGGTGATGCTCGAGGAAACTGGTATGACCACGGCGATTTCTCTGTTCGGCTTTTGGATTCAAGCGGGAAAGAACTCGGGAGGGCTCATGCCGTCGCGCAAGGCGAATGGATGACGATCAATTTCGTTCCCTTCCGCGCACAGTTGTATTTCGTTGTCCATCCCAAAACAACCGCCGGAGTCCTTGTTTTTGAAAAAGACAATCCGTCGGGCCTGCCGGAGAATGCCGACGAGTTGCGCATTCCGGTTATGTTAAAACCCGATCCACCTCCGCCCCTGCCGCTTCTGCCGCCGCGTCCTTCGCCCTTCCATTCGTTGGAAAATTACTGAGAAGCATTGCAACACGGTTGACTAAAACGTCAGCCGTTTTTTATTTTTATTTTTCACTACCAGAACATCTCGTCCCGCTTAGCGGGACGAGGATGAATGGAAAAGTGAAAAATATCCTGTCGGAGCCATCAAGACGATAGCGCAGGCGGGAGCGTGCCGCTGGAGCACGGAAACCGCCTGTGCTTTCGAGCGCAAAACTGGAGCTATTCGATCTCATACCTTAGCGTAACCGTCACCTTCACCTCCTGCGAGCCGGGTTCGATTGTGGGAAGCGGCGGCGCGGATTGCGCGGCCGCGCCGAAGCTGCCGCCGCCTTTACCGTAAGTGTCGTAGTACGGCACGGGATAGCCGCTCTCGTCGATCGAGAGCAAACGCCCCAAGCGGAATCCCGCGGCTTTCGCAACATCTTCGGCTTTCGCTTTTGCTTTCGCGATTGCCTCTCCCCGCGCTTCGTTCTGCGGCTTTGATGGATCGTCAAGCGTAAAATTGAGGGACGAAACCGAATTCGCGCCGCTCCCGACGACGCCGCTCAAAATATCCCCGGCTTTCCCAAAATCGCGGACTTTAACCAGAACGGTTTGCGTCACAGTGTAGCCCACGATCTGCGACGGCGGGCACGTTTGAATCGGCGGCGCGGGATATATCTCGCTCGTCGCAGAACCGCCCGCGGACGATCCTCCTGAAGATTCCGCGCTCATCGGCACCGGATACGGATAACAGCGATAATTTTGGTATCGCGGGCTCACGTCATAATTTTCCGTTTTAATATCTTTCGGATCCACACCTTTTGATTTCACAAAAGCAATCGCTTTATTCACTTTGTCGGTATTTTGTTTCTGCACGTCGGCGACATTCTTGCCGCCTTCGGTAATCACGCTGAACGTAAACGTCGCTACGTCCGGAATCGCAATCGCTTTGCTTTCCCCCGAAACCGAAAAGCTTCTGAAGGTAGACGGCTCGACTGATTTTGAATACGTGTTCACAAAACTCGTCGCCGCGTAGCCGAACAAAAGCACCGCCGCGATGATGGCGATACCCATATAATTTTTTATCTTCTCACTCATAGTATTTTTATTGGTTAGTGCCGACTTCTTTAGTATACCTCCGTCTATGGATACGGCAAGTATTGCATTTCATTGCGATTTTGACATCTATTTCCTTTATGCTAAAATAGCAACCAGCGTTTAATGGCAGTTGTATACTTGCTAAAAAAGGAGAGAGGGTAGATATGGATATATTGAGAAATGTCCCGGCAGGGCTTGAATTACTGATGATAGAGCTTGAAAACATGAGTTCCGAGGATCTTATTGATCCGCCGCAAGAAGTTTTTGATGATGACCATGTCGTTGGAGAGATGGGTCCCGGTCTCCAGCGATTTTACAGCCACATTCAAACACTCCGGAATAACGGGGCTCGCCTCGAGTATGAATCGAAAATTAGCCGCAGACGGGACGAGGCGGAAAGATTATCCCTGGAGGCAATAAGGTCCCTGTAAACAGCAAACGCCTTCATGAATCTTTTTTGGATTTTCCTCAAGACGGAATTCGATGAGTATCGGCTTTGGGAAAAAGATTCTGTCGGGGTAAAAAAGAAATTTAAAGTTGTTTGGCGCGAGTCCTCTTCCTCTGGGCCGACAATTGGCGATATCTTCGGCTATTTAGGATTTGGGCAATAAAAAATCCTCCGCGTTCCCCTTTTCTTGCCGCGCCGCGATTTTTCGGAATCGCGGCTTTTTTATATTAGAAAATCTTAACGATCCCGCTCTGCGGGAGAGTTTTAGATTTTCTTACTTGCCTGCCGGCAGGCAAGTACCCCGTGGGCGGGGGGTCATTTCTAACCAAATTTCGCGAGCGGGCAGAAGTCGTGCTTGTGCGGCCGCGCGGGGCAGTATTTCCGCCCGTAATCAATGAGCATATAGGTTGCCGTGAACCAGTCCTTTTTCGGGATAATTTGCATTAAATCCCTTTCGATTTTCACCGGATCCATCTGTGCCGTTAGCCCCAGCCGCCGCGCAAGCCGGCGCACGTGCGTATCAACCGCAATCCCCTCCACAACGTCGTACGCGTTCCCCAAAATCACATTCGCCGACTTTCTGCCGACGCCGGGGATCGTTACCATCTCCGCCATCGTTTTTGGCAATCTGCCGTGAAATTTTTCTTTCACTTTTTTCGCCGCGGCTAAAATATTTTTCGTCTTCGCGCGGTAGAATCCCGTTGATCTCACATACGTTTCAAATTCCTCCGCGGTCCGCCGGTTAACGGACGCTTTTACATAATCTTCGAATTTTTTATATTTTTTGAAAAGCGCGGGGGTGATTTCATTCACTTTTTTGTCCGTGCACTGCGCCGAGAGTTGCACCGCAACCAAAAGCTCCCATGGATTGCCGTACCGCAAAGCAATTTTCGGATGCGGGAAAAGCTTTTTGAGGATTTTGAATACCTCCGCCGCTCTCGTTTTTCGGCGCCGCAACTCTACGAACGGAATCATATTTTTCATAAGTGTATTTTAGCATACTATCCCAAGTCCCGATTTTTTAAAAATTGACTAAATTAGGCGTACATACTACCATATAGCCAGATATTTGGCAGTTCAAAATGAGAAAAGAGGTGAGAATGTGGAATACTACGAAAATCCAATAAAAGCGGATATCAAGATAAAGTCGCGAATCTTTTTTCTTGATCCGCCGAGAGTTGCTCAGCAACCGCGAGAGCATGAATTTGTGAAAATTTCCGTGGAATGCGGAATGATTATGTGTGAAATGCATATTTCGGCAAGCTTAGCGTATCCGGAATGGGCGCCCTTCGGATTTGACGCACTGGCTTTCAAGCTCGAGGTGGGGCGTACTGATGCGCTACTGCGGCTAAGCTTGAGTTCTGCATCCCAATCCCTCGATGACATTCGCGCTATTCTTATGGACGCCAATCTCTATGGACGTTTTGCCCCGCAAATTGGGAATATCCTTTCGCGAGACACAGGTATGGCGGGATGCGGATGCGATTGGACAGATCGTGAAATGAAATCTGGCAATCGGCACGAGACGTTTATTGATTTGGGAAGGATATTCGGGAAGATACAGTCGGAACTTCTCTTTCGGGTTGGACATGCCTTAAGCGACGACGAAGAGCGAAGAAGGGCGATGCTCGCCAAAAATCCCGCCGTCATGGCAGTTTGAATCAGAACGCGCCTTCATGTCCGCAGCCCTGCTTTCGGGGCTGTTTTTTTATTTTTCACAACTAGAATCCCCGCCTTGACCGCGGTCGGGGCGGGATGAATGGCAAAGTGAAAAATATCCTGAGCGAGCAAAGCGAGTCGAAGGATACATTGCGGCGGATATCGCACCGCTTGCGGTGCGGTAATTCATTTAAAAACTTTTGGGTATTCCGAATTTTTGTAGTAGTATAATTATAATGAAAATTTTTATTGTCGCGCTTATCGCTATCGCTCTCATTGGGCTTGTGGGAGGCGGCTTGTATTTTGTAAATCATAGCGCGAAGCCAGCGGCTTCACGGGGAGAAACCGCCGTCGCGCCGGCGCAGAAACCGTGGATCGAGGTGATCTCGCCTCCGGTCTCGATCATTGGCGCGGATTCCATGCCCATAAAAGCGCTTGCGACGGGCGACGAGCTCCAGAGCGGCGCGGTCATTAAAACCGAAACAGGCGGGCGTGCGACCGTGCATTTTCCCGATGCGTCCCTGCTCCGCATTGATTCCGAAACTACTTTTACGCTGAAGGCGGCGGAGTACGACGGGAAAAACCAAAAACTTATCGTGAAAATCGCGCTCGCCGCCGGGCGCCTGTGGAGTAAAATTTTCGCGCTCGCGACTCCCGATTCGGTCTGGGAGGTGCAAACCTCGAACGCGGTCGCAACCGTCCGCGGGACCGCCTTCGGCATGGAATACAAAAACAAAACCTCGCTCGTTATCGGATCGGAGAACAAAGTGGCAGTCGGCATTCTCGATCCGGCAACGAAAAAAATAATAAAAGAAGCGGCGGCGGTCGTTTCTCCCGACACGTTCGTTTCAATTAAGGACGCGGATGCCTTGCCCATCGCGGAAGGGAAAAAGGCGCTTGCTCCCGAACCGGCTCCCGCCGCGCTTTTGAAGCAGAACTGGATAGAACGCAACAAAACGGATGACGTGAAAATTGACGCGACGGTGCACGTGCTCCAAAGCCAGGGACTCGAAGAAACCGCGGTTCGGGAAACGATTACAAAAGAAAGCAAACCGGCTCCGCAACCGCAATCACAACCGCGACCGCAAAGAGAAACGCAACCGCAATCCCCCGCAACAAAATCCCAAAGGCCCCCTGATTCGGAAACAAAAACCATCCCCTCTTCGGAACATGGTTTATCCGGAGACGGTGGCAGTACTCCGGCCGGCGGAACGAACGACGAAGCGAAACCTGTCCCGAAAACACTCAAAATCACCGCGAAAGGATCGCTCGAGGCCGTGACTGAAGGCGATGCAATTCCCTTTGCCGCCACACTCGTGATGAACGACGGCAGTACGAGAATCATTACGACAGAAGCGCAATGGAGAGTCGTCGGCCCGATCGGAAGCATCGCTCCCTCCGGAATATTTTCGGCGCAGCTCGATCCGTTGGTCGCGGAAGAAGGGACCGCCTCCGGGTCGGTCGTCGCCTCATGGACCGATCCCCGGAACGGCGCGGTCTTCTTCAACTCCACGGCGATCTTTGCCGTGAACGCGGCTGTTCCACAAACACCGCTTGATATCGGCGGGCAGTAAAATCGCCTCGCAAGCGGCGCGGTATCCGTAATATTAAAATGGGTTCCGGAACACCAACGCGCAAAGAAAAAATTGCGCTCTTCGTGATAGCGTTGCTTGTCGGCGCGCTCGTGCGGATGTCGGAGAGCGCCAGCTTTTTCGCGGGCATCGAAAATTTCTTCGAGGATGTTCTCGTTTCCCCGAAACCGGTGCGGAGCGACATCGTGATTCTCGCCATTGATTCCGAATCCATTCATCGCATCGGGCAATGGCCGTGGCCGCGCGCGGTCTTCGCGAAGGCGCTTACCGAACTCGAAAAAAATTCTCCCCGCGCCCTCGGAATTGATATTGTATTCTCGGAACTCTCTCGCGTGGGCGCGCAGGACGACAAAATATTCGCCGACGCGCTCGCGAAAATCACCTATCCCGTCATCCTTGCCGTCGAGGCCGAACCACTCTCGCTTCAGAGAGACGGCGCGGCGAGCGCCGCACACACCACGGAACCACTTCCCATTTTTGAAACTAGCCCGCACGTAGCTCTTGGCCACGTGAATCTCATTGTGGACGCCGACGGCATTGTGCGAAGATTCCCGCCCGCAATCATGATCAATAAAAAAATATTGCTCCCCGCATTTGCCTATGCGATCGCGGCGGCGCAAACGGCCGCGCAAAATCCGCCGCCCAAAACGACGCTCCGCATCGTCTACGCCGCGCCGACCGGCTCGATACAGCGTGTGCCGTTCTGGCGAATTTTCGGGGACGTCGGCGCACTCCTTAAAAACAAAATCGTGCTTTTGGGCGCGACCTCGCCCGATCTCCACGACGAAAAGCCCACGCCCGTTTCGCGCGGGACGCCGATGCCCGGCGTCGAGATCCAGGCGAATATCGTGAATATGTTCCTCGAGGGATATCGGCTCTTCCCGCTCTCATTGCCCTTCGCCTTCGCGTGGATCATTCTCGCGGCGCTTATTCCCGCGTGCGTTTTTTTTCTCTTCCGCCAGTCGCTCCGCCCGATTTTTATAAATATCGGCATCGGCGCGCTCCACACGATCGCAATCGTCATCCTTTTTGATCACGGCATCGCGGCGAATTTTATCCACATAAACCTCGCGTGGATTTTGGGAACCGGTTCGATCGCCGCGTACCGATACTTTTCAACTGACCGCGACCGGCTCCGTATGAGACAACTTTTTTCAAAATATGTTTCAAAAGACGTGCTCGAGGAAATCCTCAAAGACCCCGCGAGCGTGAAGCTCGGCGGCGAGGAACGCGAAGTCACGGTTTTCTTTTCTGACATCCGCGGATTTACCACATTCTCGGAGAAAACAAGCCCGGCGGAACTCGTGGGCATTTTAAACCGATACTTCACCCTGATGACGAACCAGATTCTTATGCACGGCGGCGTGGTTGACAAGTATATCGGCGACGCGATTATGGCGTTCTGGGGCGCGCCGATTGCGAATCCTCTTCAGGCAGACCACGCGCTCGAGGCATCGTTCGGCATGATCCGCGAACTCAAAAAATTAAATGCGGAGTTGCGGGCCGAAGGCGAACCGGAAATCAATATCGGCATCGGGCTCTATACCGGCCCCGCGATCGTGGGAAACATCGGATCGGAAGCGCGGTTCGACTACACCGTCATCGGCGATACCGTAAATGTCGCCTCGCGCCTCGAGGGGCTCAACAAAGAATACAAAACAAACATCATCATCGGCGAAACGACCGCGAAAAAATTGCGGGAAAAATATAATCTAAAACCGCTCGGCTCCGTCGCCGTGAAAGGGAGAAAGGAGGAACTCAATATTTTCACCCCCGCATCTCTGGAATAAATATCCGTTTTTTAATAAGGTCGCCTGCGCTACCTTATTTGTATTCGTAATTCATAACCTTTTTAGCTATTCTCCAAATCCTCCAATGCTTTTCGCGCGCTGGCGTCGAGTTTTTTCGGCGCTTTCACGATAAAGTCCACAAGTAAGTCCCCGCGGCCGAAACTGCCGAAGCGGGGCATACCCTCGCCCGGAATCCGCAAGTCCTCTTTGAGATTGAAGTGCGCCGGAATTTCGACGTGGATCTTGCCGCCGCCAATCGTCGGCACGGCAACTTTTCTGCCGAGAAGCAAATCAATGACGGATAATTCTTTTCGGGTCACGAGATCGTCGCCGCGCCGCTCGAAAACCGGATGGGGCGCGATTTTAATGCGAATATAGAGATCGCCGACCGCCATGCCACGTTCTCCCGCTTCGCCCGCGCCTTTTACTTTAATGATTTGAGTATCCTGGATGCCCGGCAGAATTTCGACGCGAACCTGCCGCGCGCCGGCAATTCTTCCGCCGCCATTGCATACCGCGCAGATTTTATTCGGCACCTTTCCCGTGCCGTGGCACTTCACGCACGCCTTCACCTGCGAAAAACTGCCGAAGAACGTTCTCTTGTGTTCCTTAATTTCCCCCTGGCCGTTGCAGGTGGCGCATGATTTCGAGCCCGCTTCCGGATCCCCGCCGTATCCCTTGCACTTCGCGCAAGCAACCATCGTTTCAATCACTACGTCCTTCACGACGCCCCGGAAAGCATCACCGAGCGTAATTTCTTCGATAACCTCGAGATCCGCGCCGCGTTCGTAGACCGGACGCCGCGGGCGGACGCCCATGCCCTCGAAAAAATTCTCGAAGATTTCATTCAGATCCCCGAAATCGCCGTAGCCCTGTCCGCCGAAATTACCGAAATCGAATCCTTCGAAGCCCTGGCCCTGCCCCGCACCATGGGAAAAACCGCCCGCGGGATCCGCCGTCCCGAACCGGTCATAATTCGACCGTTTCTGTTTGTCGGAGAGAATCTGGTACGCCTCGCTGATCTCTTTGAATTTTTCCTCGTCGCCGCCCGCCTTGTCCGGGTGATGCTGATGCGCAAGCTTCCGGTACGCCTTTTTAATTTCGTCCTCGGAAGCGCTTTTCGTAATCCCTAAAATTTTGTAGTAGTCCTTCATATTCGGTAGTGTAAAGATTAAAAATCAAAATGTAAAATGACAGATTAAAATGAAAAATGTACGGCGGTATTTTATATTTTTGTATTTTGAATTGTCATTTTGATCTTTGATATTTGCATTTTGATTTTTTACGTGAAGTCAACCGCCTCGCGCGTCCGGCTCTCTCCGGTAATGGAAATAAGATTCATAGCAAGAAGCAGATGATACGTCAAAAACGAAAGGGACACAACGAGCAAGCGGAACAACATGCCGATTCCTTCCAACGCGAAAAATACGAGAATTCCCCACGCGACGACAAAAGAAAAGCCGAATTTGGTTTGCCATTCCCGCAGGAGCGAAGCGAGGAACTCGTAGAGCACCGATCGGAGCGGCGTTTGGGGATTCGGCGAAATTCCGAAACTCTCCGCGAATTTTTTCATGACTTGACCGGTCCCATCGCCGAGCGCTTTCTTCTTGTCCTGCGAATTCAAATTTTTGTAATCGGGATTTTTATCCAATTCGTATTTCGCGATACTTTCCGAAAATCCGGAAAAGGAGGCATTGAATTTGTATTCCGGATAAAACTTCTCCGCGAATCCGGCGGTTCCCTCAAAGATTTTCCCGAATACCGTTTGCGAAACGACCGGCGTTCCGGCGCCCACGCGGCCAAGATAGAAAAAGATAAGCGTGAGGATCGCGGCAGTCGTAAATTTTGATACCGCGGTTTTCGCGATCCCGCCGAGGCGAATCTTCACGGAATTTTCGATCTCACGAAATGCGGCGGTTTCACCCCACGCGAGAAATATAAAAAGGACTATTCCCGTAAAGAGAAGCAGGCCGACGGGGACCGTATAAAACGGCATGAGAACCGCAGCCGTCTCGAGGAGAATGCCGACGTACCGCCGCGTCAGATTTTTGGTGAGCGTTACGGCGAGAACCGAACAGGTCCCGAATGCGGCCGCAATAATAAGCGCGGTCGCGAGAGCCCCGTCGCCGTCAAGAAAACGTTTTACGGTGTATCCGTAGAGCAGGGCGGAACCAACCGTAAGCACCTCCAAAAAAAGAAGTTTGTACGTGCGGGATTCTTCCGGACTTACGGGCGGAGCGGCTTTTCGGAGGAGGGCTGCCCCTTCAATCAGATTTTGCGTCGGCCTCTGGTTTCCCGGAATCATGGTCATCTTCTTTAGTATATATTTTTTGGCCGATTTTTTGAATCTCTGCCGAAAGGTCGGCGACGGCGGACTGCAGAGCGCCCATATCCTCTCCGTCTTTTGCTTTTTTCACGGCTTCGATTTTTTCGGCGATGGGCTTTTTCACGTCATCGCCGATTTTGTCGCCCCCGTCGCGCACGGCTTTTTCGGCCGTGTATACGATCTGCTCGGCCTGATTTTTTGCCTCAACAAGCTCGCGTTTTTTGGCGTCCTCACCGGCGTGCTCGGCGGCTTCACGTTTCAATTTTTCTATTTCATCTTTCGATAAGCTCGTGGACGCTTCGATCTTCACCGATTGCGATTTCCCGCTTGCCTTGTCTATCGCTTTCACATTCAGAATCCCATTCGCGTCTATATCAAAGGTCACTTCGATCTGCGGCATGCCGCGCGGCGACGGAGGAATCCCATCCAGCTTAAAGAGGGCAAGCGTTTTATTGTTGGAGGCCATCGGCCGCTCGCCTTGAAGCACGTGCACCTCGACCATGGTCTGATTGTCGCCCGCAGTCGAGAAAATCTGCGTCTTCGAAGTGGGAACAGTGGTATTTTTAGGAATCATCGGCGTCGCGACCCCGCCCAACGTTTCGATGCTTAAGGTTAAGGGCGTCACATCAAGAAGGAGAATGTCCTTCACATCCCCCTGAAGAATTCCCGCCTGTACCGCGGCGCCCAATGCCACCACTTCGTCAGGATTAATGCCTTTGTGCGGCTCTTTGCCGAACAAGTTCTTCACCGCTTCTTCAATCGCCGGCATGCGCGTCTGGCCACCGACCAGGATCACTTCGTCGATATTCTTGAGCTCGAATCCCGCGCCTTTCGGAGCCGCGTTCGTCACCGTCTCGCGCGTGAGTTTAATCGAGTGGTCAATAAAGTCCTTCACGAGATTCTCAAGTTTCGCGCGCGTGAGCTTCATTAAAAAATGTTTCGGGCCGGAGCCGTCCGAGCTAATGTAAGGAAGATTGATCTCGGTCTCGAGCGCCGTCGAGAGCTCATGCTTCGCCCGCTCAACTCCTTCTTTGAGCCGCTGGAGTGCGAGCGGGTCTTTCGCGATATCAATCCCCTCCTGCTTCTTGTATTCCGCGACAAGATATTCCTGGATGCGCTTATCGAAATCGTCGCCGCCCAAATGCGTGTCGCCGCCCGTCGCTTTTACTTCAACCGTATCGTCCCCCACTTCCAAAACCGAGATGTCGAATGTCCCGCCGCCGAAGTCGTAGACGACGATTTTCTCGTTCTTCCCCGGCGCTCCGACCGAAACGTCGGAGGTCGGGACTCCGACCCCCGCAGGGCGTCGGAGTTGCTTTCCTGTTCCAAGGCCGTATGCGAGCGCCGCCGCCGTCGGCTCATTCAGGATCCGCCGCACTTTGAATCCGGCGATCTCGCCCGCGTTCTTCGTCGCCTGCCGCTCCGCGTCGCCGAAGTATGCCGGCACCGTGATGACCGCTTCGTCAATTTTTTCTCCGAGCTTCGCCTCCGCGTCGGCTTTAAGCTTAGCGAGGATGAAGGATGAGATTTCTTCCGCGCTGTACCATTTGTTAGACATCTTCACTTCGACGCCGCCCGAGGGGCTCGCCTGGATGTCATAGGGTAGCCACGTTTTGTCGTTCTGCACTTCCGGGTCGCTCGACTTTCGCCCCATGAGCCGCTTCACGGAAAAAATGGTGTTCTTGGGATTCGTGATCGCCTGCCGTTTTGCGAGAAGGCCCGCGAGCCGCTCGCCGGACTTCGAAATCGCGACGATCGAGGGCGTCGTGCGGTTGCCTTCCGCGTTTTCCAAAATGCGCGGCTCGCCACCCTCGACGACCGCGACCGCGGAGTTCGTGGTACCGAGATCAATGCCTAAAATTTTCATATTAAGATATATAATTCGAATGCTGCGAATTGCCGGCGAATGCAACGAATACGTATCCGTAGCATTCGTTTGTCATTCGTTGAATTCGCATTATGCTTTTTGTTTCGACACTTTCACTCTCGCGGGTCTAATAATTCTATCATACAGCTTGTATCCCGGCTCAATCTCTTCAAGGATCGTTCCGGGGGGCTTTTCAGAGTCCTCCTCGGCAATCGATTCGGCATACGATGGATCGAAGGGATCGCCGATCTTCACGGGAATCCGCGCAAGCCCGCGCTTCTTCAAAATATCCTCAATCTGCGCCCGAATCATATATACCCCTTTTTCCATCCCGACGTGTTGGTTGGGACTCCGACCCCCTTCGGGCGTCGGAGCACCCATCCTATATGTTTCCATCGCCGCGATTCCCAGATCAAAATTATCCAAGACATTGATAAGCTCTTCCATTAAGTCTTCTGTCGCGTATCGGGCTATCTCTTCAAAACGCCGCATTTCCTCTTTTTTATAATTACTGAAATCCGCCTTTGCTCTCTGCCAGCCGGCGAGATAGTCGTCGCGCTCCGCTTTGCACTTCGCGAATTCATCCGGCGCGTCATTTTTTGGCGCTTCGTTTTGAAGTTCGTTATTTTTTTCCCCGTCCATGATATTCAATCATATTCGGATTCGCAATCCTGTCAAGAGATTTTTAATATATAAGATTGAATGCATGCTTGAAAATATTTCATACGAAGCATAGCATTATTCATAGCTACCGAAACATGAATCCAGGGAGGCATTATGCTGTTGGACAGAAAAGAAGAGTGGTCTCGCCTAACATTTCTCCTGCTCACGATTTTTGCGGCCGGTCTGGGTATTTACTTGCCTCCGTTCTGGGGCCACATACCCAACGTTGTGCTCGGCACGGTTGCTATCTATGCTGGCTACCGATTTTTCCGGTGAGGCGCGGCTATATATTCCTTGTGTGCGAGAGCCAATCCTCGCGGATCGCGGCTCTCATCCCTCCTTTTGCCTTCGTCAACTGACGGATGGCGGACGGAGGGCTTTTTTTATTTTCTATTTTTACCGCCATCTTTTCATTGCTAAACCAATTCGCGATCGCGAATTGGTTTAGCGGATTGGTTTCACATTCGTGTTTTAGAAAATTCTCCGCTCCCATGCTACAATGGCGATACTTATGCCTGCTTCAAAGATACGTCTCTACAACACGCTTTCGCGGAAGATCGAACCGATCGCGCCGATTAAAGCCGACATCGTCGGCCTCTATACCTGCGGGCCAACGGTGTATGACTATGTGCATATTGGGAATCTGCGCACCTATATTTTTAATGATATTCTGGAACGCGCCCTCGAATACAATGGCTACGCAGTGAAACGCGTGATGAATATCACGGATGTCGGCCATCTCACGAGCGATGCCGACACGGGCGAAGACAAGCTTGACCGCGAAGCGCGCGCCAAAAAAAAATCTGTTTCTGAAATCGCGCAATTTTATACAAAAGCGTTCCTCGACGACTTAAAAAAACTGAACATAAAAATCCCCAAGATCATCGCGCCGGCGACCGCACACATCAAAGAACAAATTGACATGATTAAAATCCTTTTTGAAAAAGGATTCGCCTACGAAACGGCGAATGCCGTCTATTTCGACGTGAGCAAATTTCCGAATTACGGAAAACTTTCCGGCCAATCGCTTAAAGAAAAAACCGTGGGCGCGCGGGATGAGGTCGTGGTTGACTCCAAAAAACGCAATGCCGCGGATTTCGCCTTGTGGTTCAAGCTCGTGGGGAAATTTAAAAATCATCTCCTGCGCTGGCAATCGCCGTGGGGCGAAGGGTTCCCCGGCTGGCACATTGAATGCTCCACGATCTCGCGGCATTTTCTGGGACAGCCGTTCGACATCCACACGGGCGGCGTTGACCACATCGGCACGCACCATACGAACGAAATCGCGCAGTCGGAGGCCGCGTACGGCGTACCGCTCGCGAATATCTGGCTCCACGGCGAACATCTCATCATTAACAACGCGCGCATGGGAAAGTCCGAAGGCAACTTCATTACGCTCTCTGATCTCGAAAAGAAAGGGTATACTCCCCTCGCGTTCCGCTATCTCGTGCTCGGGGCGCATTATCGAACCCAACTCAATTTCACGTGGGAAAGCTTGGACGCAGCGGCAAACGGCGCGAATAATATATCGTACGCGCTCCAGGAACTTTCGCGGGATTTGACATCCGATGAAAATAAAAACGCCCGGGAAAAATGCGAATCGCAATTTTTAGGCGCGATCAATAACGATCTTAATACCTCCCAAGCGCTTGCGGTTTTCCAAGAAGCATTGGATTCTTCGGAATTATCGCCGCGGGATAAAATGCTTCTTGCTAAACATTTTGATAATGCGCTTGGCCTTGGACTCGATACTCCCCTGGGATATTCGCCGGAAAAAGACCCCGAAATAGCGGAAAAAGCGCGAAAATACGCCGAATTGCGAAACGATAAACAGTTTATCCAGTCGGATGCTTTGCGAAAAGAAATGGAGGGTTTAGGATACTCGGTACGGGATACGACAGAAGGCCCGCGAATCCTGAAAAAATTTTTCTAAATGGCATTTACGGCATCGGCAAAATCCACGCTCAAGCTCCCGCCGCAAAACCAGGAGGCGGAACAATCCGTATTGGGAAGCATTTTAATAGACAAAAACGCGATCACGAAAGTCGCGGATATTCTGGCGCCATCCGATTTTTATAATCCCATACACGAAAAAATATTCGAAGCGATTCTCGAACTCTACGAAAAGCACCAGCCGATCGACATCATGACGCTTACGAACCGGCTCAAAGAAAAAGAATTACTGAAAGACATCGGCGGCTCAGCGTATCTCGCGGAGCTTACGAATCAAGTGACGACCTCCTCGCACGTTGACCACTACGGGAAAATCGTCAAGGAAAAAAAGATTCTCCGCGACCTCATTCGGGCATCCGCGGAAATAACTGAAAACGCATTTGAGCCAAATCAGGAATTCGAGGAATTATTGGACGACATCGAACAAAAGATTCTCGGCATCTCCCAGAAATCCCTCCCGCAGAATTTCATCCACATTAAAGATGAATTGAAACACGCGTACGAACGGATCGAAAAGCTCCACGAGCACAAGGGTGCTCTTCGCGGCGTGTCAACCGGTTTTGACGGATTAGACAATCTTCTCTCCGGACTCCAAAAATCAGATCTTGTCATTCTGGGCGCGCGGCCGTCTTTGGGAAAAACATCGCTCGCACTCGACATGGCCCGGCACGCGGCCTTGAAAACGCAAATCCCGGTCGGCGTTTTCTCGCTTGAAATGTCCCGCGAGCAGGTCATTGACCGCTTCATCGCGGCGGATTCGAATGTGCCCCTCTGGAAACTCCGGACGGGGCGGATAACCGACGACGCCGAATTCCAGATGATCCAACACTCTTTGGATCGGCTCTCGCAGGCGCCGATCTTCATTGACGACACGCCCTCGCCGAATATTCTGCAGATGCGGGCGATGGCGCGGCGGCTCCAAATCGAGCACGGCCTCGGCCTTCTCATTGTTGACTACCTCCAGCTCATCGCGCCCAGAAACAGCATCAGCAATATGGTCCAGCAGGTGACGGAAATCTCCCGCGGATTGAAGGGCCTTGCCCGCGAACTGAATGTTCCCGTCCTCGCCCTCTCCCAGCTCTCGCGCTCCGTTGACAAGCGCGACAACAAAGTTCCCCAGCTTTCCGACCTTCGCGAGTCGGGCTCGATCGAGCAGGATGCGGATGTCGTGCTTTTTATCTACCGGAAAGACCGCGAGCAAACCGATGTTCCGCCCGAGGAACAGAATATCGCCCAGATCAATATCGCGAAGCACCGCAACGGCCCCTTGGGAAGCGTGAAGCTCAAATTCGACAATGAACGGGTATCGTTCCGGACGCTCGAAGAAAAATATGGCGTGTCGGAGACGGACTTCTAGAACTAGCTTTTAGATTTTAGCTTTGAGCTTTTAGATTTTTTGCTACGAAATACGAATTTTTACGAATATACGAAAATCCGAATGGCGGCTAAAAGCCAACACCTAACAGCTAAAAGCTTATTCAATGAAACTTCCCGATCCCATACAGCGAACGGTTGACGCCCTCGCCGAACTTCCCTCGATCGGCCCGCGCCAGGCGATTCGGCTCGCGTTCCATTTGATCAGCCGGGGGAAAGAAGATATCCGCACGCTTGCCGGCGCGATTGACGATCTGGCACGGATAAAAATCTGCGACCGCTGTTTTTTTGCGCATCAAAACTCGGGCGCGCGATGCGGTATTTGTGAAGATAAGAACCGCGCGCAGAATAGTATTATGATCGTGGAAAAAGAAACCGATCTCCTCACGATTGAAAACACGGGAAAGTTCAATGGCCGGTATCTCGTTTTGGGAAGTATCTCCAAAACCGGCATCCTCGATGACTCGCAAAAACTGCGGATTCAGAATTTGAAAAATGCGATTCAGAAGGAATTGCATGGGCAGGCCATTCAACCCGGTTCAGGGCAAGCGGAAGAAATTATTATCGCCTTTAATCCGACATCCGCCGGTGACTTTAATGCATCCATACTTGCGAAAGACCTCGCGCCATTCGCGAAAAAAATAAGCCGCTTGGGACGCGGCTTACCGACAGGCGGCGAAGTGGAGTTCGCCGACGATGAAACGTTGGGGAGCGCTATCGAACGGCGGTCGTGAATTTTCACAAGAGCGGTACAGCGCTTATTTTCCCCGTTTGAAAAAACGGCCGGCGAAAGGTATATTAGAAGCGATACTCAAGGCGCGCCCTCGTAGCAGAGTGGATACACGCGCACGGCTTCCTTGCCCGCCGAACTTGTCCCCGTAGCTCAATGGATAGAGCGCTTGGCTTCGAACCAAGAGGTTGCGGGTTCGACTCCTGCCGGGGACGCACACACCTTTAATTCAAAAAATGGTACTATAAAAGAATATGGAAAAATTTCCGAGCGAACCGACTCCGGAAGAAATCTGCGCAGAGATCGAAAGCTTCTCCATGCACTCGATGAATACGGAGATCTCCATAATAATCTTCTCCAGAACTACAAGATCAATGGTATGATGCTGAAATGAAAGCGAAAGTCGGGAAAGATCGCGGTACGGCGAAAACGCACCTTGAGGAATTTTTAAAGGTTCTTGCAAAGTTAAATGAAGGTCAGATTGAATAGAATTTAGTACCATAGAATCCATGGACGAAAACCGAATAATCGCAACGATTAAAAAGGTCATGCCGGCGGTGGTTTCGGTCGTGATCGCGAAGCACCTGGAAGATCTGGAGAAAGAAATCCCGGCGGACCTGTATCCGTTTCTTCCTCACGGGCCGCACGGGCCTGAACTTAAAATTCCGAAAGAATTAGTTGATAAGCGCGGGATGGTGCAGATCGGCGGCGGCTCAGGATTCGTCGTGGAGCCGGACGGCCTTATCCTCACGAATAAGCATGTGGTAAGCGACCCGAAAGCAGAGTATACGGTCATCACTTCGAGCGGCGAAAAATTGAAAAGCGAAGTCGTGAGCCACGATCCGATAAACGACGTGGCGATGCTCAGGATCCAGGGGCAAAATCTCCCGACGGTTCAGTTGGGTAATTCATCGAAGCTTGACTTGGGGCAGGGCGTGATCGCGATCGGGAACGCGCTCGGCATCTTCAAAAATACCGTTTCCCTGGGCATCGTTTCGGGGCTCTCGCGCGCCATCGCCGCGCAGGCGGACCCCAAATCCCCGCCGCAGGAAATGCGCGGCTTGATTCAGACGGACGCGGCAATCAATCCCGGAAATTCCGGCGGGCCCCTGGTTGATCTTGAGGGCTTCGCCATCGGCATTAATGCCGCGATCGTCTTCGGCGCGCAGAACATTGGCTTCGCGATTCCGATCAGCGCCGCCGAACGCGACCTTTCCGATATTAAAAAATACGGGCGCATCCGCCGGCCGCTCCTCGGCGTCCGCTACATGACGATTGATGAAAATCTGCGGGACAAAATGAACCTGCCCGTCGCCTACGGCGCAATCATTATGAAAGAAAGCGCTACGGATCACGGCGTGATCCCCGGAAGCCCCGCGGACAAAGCCGGCCTCCGCGAGAAAGACATTATTTTGGAATGCAACTCGAATCGCGTTGACCGCGAGCACCCCATTCAGGACTTTCTTGAGGACTTGGCCGTCGGCGACATCATGAACCTCGTCGTCCTCCGCGGCAAAAAGCAGTTTACGGTGAAGGTGGGGCTTACGGAACGAAAGTAGGCGAGGAAAATACTAAGTCCTAAACCTAATACACATACTCGTCCACCAATAATCCCTTCCGGTCGAAGAGGCGCACGCGGTCGTGCAAGGGATCGAGAATGCGGTGGCCCGTCCATGCCGACCATTCGTTCTTCGAGAAATCGGGGTCGTACCGATGGCGATTCACGCACCCTTGGTAGTTGAGCGAATTGATATATCCGTTGCACGCAAAATCGCCGTACGGAACCGGCCGCGCCGGCGACGGAATCTCGCAGGCATTGAGTGAAAGAATATACTCCTGGCAGATGCCCGAAAACGTCACGATGTCGCGGCGGTTCACTGCCGGACACTCTGCCGCGAACGGCGGCACGAACGGATATTGGTTCGTAAGATATCCCGCGCAGGCATTCAGCCGAAAGCTTATGCCCACGGGACTCACCGTCGAATAGACATTGAGCGCGTCTCCGTTTTGGAGCGAGAGAGGCGCCCGCGGCTCCGGCAACGCAAAATCAAGAGAGTTCACGCCGTAGGGAATAAGCTCGATTCCCCGATTCGATGCGAGATACCATTCCCCTAAATCAACGCTCTTGCCCGATCCAAGTTCGGCAGAAATGGAAATTTCTTCGTACTCGGCGGGTGACGGGAACTGCGGCGTCCGGACGGCAGTGATATGCACATGCCCGAAATATGAAGAAAGGTCGCTTTGGGCAAATCCGGCAGGCGGCTCTTTCGCGGCGGCAGACCCGTTTCCCGTTCCTCCGCTTCCCCCCGAACCCCCCGAACCGCTGTACGTGGGAATCGTCGAGGTCGCGCGAAACGCATTTAAAAACGGCTGGATATTTAGATTGCTAAAAATGTGCGTCTCGTAGAGAAAGACGATGGCGATCGTCACGAGCACCACGAAGAGAATTATTTTCCAGAGCATAGTAAAGCTTTCAGCTGTTAGGTTCTAGCTTTTAGACGTGAAAATTCTTGGCTTGGTTTAGATTTTATGCTGCATAGCAACTAAAAGCTTATTTTATTATATCAAAATCCGGCGGCGCAAAAAAATTGGCTACAGGACGATATTCACGAGGCGGCCCGGGACGTATATCACGCGCTTCGGCTCCTTCCCGCCCAGAAAACTTTCTAATTTTTCTTGCCCCAGCGCGAGCGACCGCGCTTCGGCCTCCGTGATGTCAGCCCGCGCTTCGACGCTCCCCCGCACACGGCCGTTCACTTGAATCACGAGCGTAAAGGTATCTTCCGCAATGAGCGCGGGGTCATACTCCGGCCACGGTTCGAAATCAAGGATTGAGTTATTTCCCGTTATTTCCCATAGTTCTTGGGCTATATGCGGCGCGAAAGGATGGAGGATTTTAATAAATAACTCATGACTCATGACCGATAACCCATTATGGTTTTCCATTTCGTTCAATAAAATCATCAATGCGGAAACTGCCGTGTTGAACTTGAAGCCCTCGATATCTTCGCCGACTTTTTTAATGGTCTTGTGAAGTATTTTTACGATTTCTTCGTTTTCATTTTGAAATTTTGCATTGCTCGCCTCGCTCGCGCTACGGCGAAGCGGGTCATTCTGATTTTTGATATTTGCATTTTGAATTAGCGTCCACGCCCGATTCAAAAACCGGTGTACGCCAAGCACGCCTTTCGAGTCCCACGGAGCGCCATCCTCAAACGGTCCCATGAACATTTCGTAAAGCCGCACCGTGTCCGCGCCGAACTGATCCACGAGCTCGTCGGGATTCACCACGTTCCCCTTCGACTTCGACATTTTCTTGCCGCCCTCGCCCAGAATCAAACCCTGATGCCGCAATTTCAAAAACGGCTCGACAAAATTAAGATATCCCTCGTCATGCAAAAACTTCGTGATGAAACGCGAATACAAGAGATGCAAAACTGTGTGCTCGGCGCCGATAACGTACAAATCCACCGGAAGCCAATGTTTAATCGCCTCGATGTAATTGGAAATTGGAAATTGGAAATTGGAAATTCCTTGCATCGCGTATGCAAGGTAATACCACGACGAATCCACAAACGTGTCGAGTGTTTCCGCGGCGCGCTTCGCCTCTCCTCCACACTGCGGGCATTTCACGTTTATGAATTCTTCGGAACTCGCAAGCGGCGGCTTCCCTTTCGGACGATAGTTTTCTAGATCGGGCAAAACAACCGGCAAGTCCTTATCAGCCACAGGCACTATGCCGCAAGCTTCGCAATGGATCATCGGAATCGGTGTGCCCCAATATCTTTGCCGCGACACGGACCAGTCGCGGAGCTTGTAAGTTGTTTTGAGAGTACCGAACTCTTCGCTCATTATTTTTTTTGCTTCTTCAACAGAGAGACCGGTAAATGAACCTGACTGTGTGAGCGTTGTATGTTCGCCAAAGCGAGTTTCTGTGTATGCTTTTATGTGTCCGAGCGCGAGCTCAAGCGCCATTTTATTATTCTTAAACATCTCAATCTGCAATGCCTCGCTTGTGGGCATCCATCGCAATTCGTGCTTTGCGCTTTCTTCTTCGGAAATCTTTTCCGGCTTCTCGTCTTCGAGCTCAAGAAGCACCGGGTGGTCAAGCCGCGACCGCCATTCATTTTTATGGTCAGCGAAAAAATGAGATTCTATTGCGATGGGTGAAGTAAATACCGCGCGCGCGCGGTAGCCCGTTTCTTCAAATACCTCACGCCTTGCTGCCTCTGCGGGTGATTCCCCTTTCTCTATGCCACCAATAACACTCGTCAACCAATCATATTCCTTCCATTTGAGCATAAGCACCTCGCCTTTTTTATTTTTCACAAACGCGCTCACGGTTTCGCGAAAAACGGCATTTGGTTTTTTATCCTCCGATCCAAACACCGGCACGACAACTTGTTTAATCGGCAAATCATACTTCTTCGCAAACTCAAAATCCCGTTCGTCGTGCGCCGGCACGGCCATGATCGCGCCGGTGCCGTAGGAACCCAGTACATAATCGGCGACCCACACCGGAATTTCTTCCTTCGTTGCGGGGTTTATGGCTTTCACGCCCTTCAATTCAACGCCGGTTTTTTCCTTCGTTTCCTCCTGCCGTTGGAGTTCCGTTTTATGTTTCGCTTCTTCGATGTATTTTTTAACTTCGTCAGGATTTTTGATTTCGAGGAGCGAAGCGACAAGTGGGTGCTCCGGCGCCAAGACCATATACGTCGCGCCAAAAAGCGTGTCGGGACGGGTGGTAAAAACCTCAATTTCGAATTTCGGATTTCGAATTTCGAATTTTATTAATGCCCCCTCCGATCTTCTAATCCAGTCCTCCTGACGTTTAATGGTTGATGCAGGCCAGTCTAAATTTTTGACATCCGCAAGCAACCGTTCCGCATAATCCGTAATTTTGAAGAACCATTGCTCCATCTCGCGCTGTTCGACCGACGTCTCACACCGCTCGCAAACACCCGCGAAAGTTTCGGATTTCGGATTTCGGATTTCGGATTTCTGTATGACCTGCTCGTTGGCGAGTACGGTTAAACAGCTTGGGCACCAGTTCACGCGCGCCTTCGCGCGATACGCCAGCCCTTTTTTATACTGCTGGATAAAAAGCCACTGCGTCCATTTGAAATATTCTGGGCTTGACGTGTTGATTTCTCGATCCCAGTCATACGAAAACCCGAACATCTGCACCTGCCGCTTGAAGTTTTTGATATTCGCGGCGGCGACCTCTTTCGGATTTTTTCCGATTTTTATCGCATAGTTTTCCGTCGGCAAGCCGAACGCGTCCCAACCCATCGTGTAGAGCACTTCCTTGCCGTGCATGCGCATGTACCGCGCGTGAATGTCCTCGGCGGTATACCCTTTCGGATGCCCCACGTGCAGCCCGTCCGCCGAAGGATACGGAAACGTTTCAAGTTGGTAATATTTCGGCTTGGCCTTTCCTCCGGGGGAGGATCCGTCCACGACGGAAAAAACCTTGTCGTCAAGCCAGCGCTTTTGCCACTTTTTTTCTATTGCATGAAAATCGTATTTTTTATCCATAGAGTCGGAATACGTAGATTCTATCGGAAAAAACGGAATAAAAAAAGCCCGCGATAGCGTGAGGCTCAAAACGATTAAAAAGGGCTAATTTCTTTCGTGCCGCTCTACTTGAAGCGTTACCGCACATTGCTCCATGAGCGGAGCAACGTTTCGGAAAAACTGCTGATCCTCTTCTCTATATCCCCTTTCGATTGTCTCATTTTTAATGAGAAGACATGCCCGGCTCTGAAGAAAATGCTCCTCGATGAAAGGAAAAATAAATAGAGCTATGGTTTGAATCCGCCCCAATCCCATCTCTTGAATTATCGAAAGATAGTTGAGTTTTTATCTTTCAACAACATTCCAACATTCTCAAGAATGTTGGAATGTCGCGATTG
>OBEQ010587325.1_pt1 | contig 24511 bp, 23 predicted proteins | sample 1670901 | NCBI WGS metagenome assembly OBEQ01 (sample SAMEA104232315, study PRJEB22302) | groundwater metagenome | biome: forest; feature: aquifer; material: groundwater | place: USA | collected 2011-08-07 | depth 5.4 m | reverse complement strand
CAACATCTACTTGAAGAAACCCGAAATTCCTATAACACGATGGCAAAGGAGTTTTCCGCTTCACGAGCAGCGTTTTGGGAAGAGCTTCTCCCCCTTGCTGATTATGCAAAGGAGGGTATGCAGGGGCTTGATCTCGGTTGCGGAAACGGGAGATTCTATCCGGTACTCAAAAAACGCAACATTGTTTATACGGGACTTGATTACTCGCGAGGATTACTTGAGGAAGCGAGGCATCTTCATCCTGAGGGGGTGTTTATCGAAGGTGATGCGACAAAACTCCCCTTCCCCGACAAATCATTCGATGCAATCTATTCATTTGCAGTAATCCATCACATCCCGAGTCACACCTTGAGAAAAAAATTTATCGAGGAAGCGGCGCGCGTTCTTCGTTCCGGCGGAATGCTTATATTAACAAGTTGGTATCTTTGGCAACCGGCACATTTTGGAAAATTAGCATTGAGCATGAATCCATTTTCCAAACTTGAGCGGGGGGATCTCATGCTGATTTTTGGAAAGAAAAAACATCCGCGCTATGTGCACGCCTTCACAGAACGCGAGTTACAAAAACTCATAGAGGCGGGAGGGTTTACGATTTCAACACTCCAAATCGTTGCGCGAAAAAGCGGCGCAAAAAATATTGCAGTGATTGCAAAAAAGAAAAATTAAACGTGATGAGTGGATTTCCAGCGATAAAAAACAATCGCCGCAACAGCATACATCCCCACACCCACCCAATACGTGAAGGAAAAATTCACCGCAAATGCAAGAATTGGTGCGAGCACCGAAGCAAAAACGGACATTCCACCATTGACCCCCCAAAACCAAGGGATCATTTCAGGCATGCTCCGTGAGGCAATACGCATACCGACCGGGAAAAATGTTCCCATAAGAAATCCGATAGGGAAAATCATGAGGAATGCGATACACACCCTCGTAAAAAGTCCGTATTGATCAACAAGGGCGAGTAGCGGGTGCAGACATGAAAGAAGAAAAAGTGCGCAAAAGAGCAAAACAAAACGTTGCATCACGTATTGGTGAAAATCTTTCTCGGAAATCTTTTCAATAAGATAACTCCCCAAGCCCGCTGAGAGCAATAATGTCGCAAGCACAACCGAAAGTGCGTACGTGGGGTGACCCAAAAACACGATAAAGCGCTGCATTTCCGCAATCTCAATTAGGATGAAGCCAACACCGATCGCCATAAAATAAACCAAGAGCGGTAATTCACGAGAGCGGGGAAATCTGCCTTCATTCAAACGCATCGGGAGGATAATGGTGACCGCAACAAGTACCGTGATCATAACAAATAAATAAAAGAGGAGGGTAACCGCTTGGACATTGTAATCTGCACGTATGTGGTACGCCAACACATTTGCAAGCGGTGTTGTCTGAAAAAAGAAAGGCGCATCGTCAGTCGGTGCACTGACAACGACATCGGCAAGTTCCGGAATAGCACTCGGATCGACACCATCGGCAAGGTCGCGCACTGTGGGATTTTCCGCCATGCGCGGAGAAAGCATAATGGTGAAACCCATATCCTTTGCATAGGCTTCAATGTGATCAAGATCAGACTCGGTAAAAGCTGACTTTGCATACAAAAGTGTCGCGGTGCCAAATTCATCATTACCCGCTTCCTCTTTCTTGGTAAACCGAAGCATGATGAGATGCGCACGCGGATTCGTCACCCCCGCATCTTCGAGCGATACGCGCGCGAGACGAAGCAAACGATACGCCTCGGAAGGATTCCAACTCAAATACCAACGCGATACGGAAAGAATCCCTCGCTCCGAGAGATGATGATGAAAAATGGCGAATGCTTCTCTGGTATAGAGCGTGTTCTCAGTAAGTGTGTATGCACCTGCCGCGGTTGCTGCCTGAGTATCAATGAGTGATATTTGAATGATGTCATAGAGAGATTTTGTTCTGGTGAGATAGCTCCGCGCTTCATCATTAATAAGGCTTACACGGGAATCGCGGTCAAGATGGCCGGTAAAATCTCCGAAAATATTCTTTACCACATTTAAAATCGTACCGTTGATCTCAACACCGGTCACATGGTCCTGACCAAATACAAGTGCCGAAAGAATATCACGTCCGCCACCGACACCGACCACAAGCACCTTGGCATGTTGCCGTAACACATGCACCGCGTTAATAATGTCATAACGCAAATATGCAACGGAGGATGTCGCTCCCGCATAATGCGTAAGCACGGTTCCGGCATTTGCATCAATGGAAATGTAACGCTGATCGAGATCGGGAGGATTGGGCGCCTTCAGACTCAACCCCCAACCAAAGGGCTTTCCGAGAAGTGAAGGCTCCATAATGACACGCACCCGCGAAATCGGATTCCATTTTTCATAAAGGGGTTTTGCCTCAATACTTCCCTTCACCCAAATCGGATGGAGCAAACCGTACCCACGTTGCACCGCGCCCGCATGAAGTACCCCCAAAAATACTAAGAGTACTGCAAGGAAAATATTTACAAAAAAGAGCCTTGGTGATTTTCCGGAAACTGCAAAGAACGCTCCCGCAGCGCACGGTAATGCTGCCGTGATAAGTACTGCGGAAGGAGCGTCAACAAGGGAAAGGAGTCCGAGGACAACAAGACAACCGAGAGATGCACCCACCAAATCGGCGGCATAAAGACTTGGAGTATGTTTTGCGAAATATGTAAGTATGAGCGCGACACAAATACCACTCATGACAAATGGAACGCTCATGAGCACGTAGGTCGCGAATACGCGCGGCCATGCCCAGATATCCTCACCGCCGAAACGGAGTACAAAATGAGCGATCATGCTAAACACAATCGTTATGCCAAAATAGAGCGAGAAACGCGCAAGACGCGCAAGAACATTTCCTGAAATAAAATATTGACGAGCGACATACACCGCCACCGCACCAACCGTCATACCGAAAAGTGCCATCGAAATAACGAAAAATGCAAAATGATACCAGATCGTTACGCTAAAAATACGCGTCAAGAGAAGTTCGAACACGATCGTCGCAAGCGCGACCACCGCAAACCCAAGATACACAAAACGAGAGACGGGATTATTCTCATGAGGCATTGCCATACATTGTATCAGATCAAATGCTCAAATGAACACCGCGCGGGTGATTAACTCTTCCTATACACTCCATCAAGGAGGTCAACATCCTTCCCCGACTCACGCAAGAGTTGATTGTTCTTCGCTTCAAATGCGCGCAAGAGTGCGAGGCCTTCGGTGTCGTGAGGAAGCTCTTTTTCAAAGACTTCACGCAATGCGGCGAAATCTTTGATGAAACAGTGACCGCCGGCGCCGCGGCCCGGAGCGTGGTGCATATGATCATATTGATGTACCGGTTGCATGTGCGAGGTCCCAATGCGAGGATCCGCTTTCATGTTCTCGGCAATTGTTTCCCATCGTGCTCCATGTTTTTGTGCAAGATCATAAAGGAGATTCATGAATACCACTTTAACATAGAGGAAATTGTTGCCTCCGTACTTGGTGAGTTCCGCCTCAATACTGCGGCAAATACTTTTGTACGGCGCATCGGGTAAAATTTCCATTATCGCATCCGCTTTAGCGCGCCATGCTTCATCATCAAAATGCTCGCGTGGAATTCCGATGATGTTGCGATCGGGTTTATCAATATCTTGCCGCACGGAAGTCTCCCGTAAAAATTCAGGAGCGTGAAAGAGAAAAATATCAGGATGAGCCTCTGCAAGAATATCAGTGGTTCCCGGGAGTACCGTTGATTTAATCACCGCAGTTTTTCCCTCCCCGACAAGCGGGAGTACGCTGCGCAATATGCGATCATCAAAACCTTCGGGGGTTGTTGGGGTGGGAACTGCAATAAAAACAATATCGCACTCGGCGATTGCTTCCTTGTTATTTTCGAATTCAGGCTCTTTCGCATAACGCACAATATGAAAACCGCGCTCCTCAAAATGGTCCGCCAAATTTCTTCCTATCCACCCTTGTCCAACGAAGCCGAGTTTCATAATAATGTTAGCCTAGCAACTCCATGATAGTCTTTGCAAGCTTATCGGAATCATGGCGAATAAGCGTGCGGCGCAAGAGATCGACTTTCGCAGTCTTTGCGAGACTGCCGGCAAGGAGATTCGTCCCCACCAATCGCGCTTCACTCTTTGCGCAATTTTTTCCACAAACGACCAATTCGCCTTCGTCGGCGTATTTGCGAAGCAACAATGCGGGAGGTTTTTTGGTGTTATAAATGACCGTATCAAAAACCCCTTTTCGTCCGATATACGCTTCGAGGACCGAAACATAATCCGAAACAAAAAAATTATCGGTGTGGCCTTGTTGGCTCATTAAATTTGAGATATAAACTTTTTTTGCGTGCGATGCAATAAATGCTTTTGCAACTCCGGGAACAAGAAAATTGGGAAGCACTGAAGTGTATAATTTCCCCGGGCCCACGACGATGAGGTCGGCATCCTTGATCGCCTGTAATGCATTGGGGTTCGCCGTTCCCTTCGGACTGAGGTAAATCTTTTTTATTCCGAATTTGGAAACAAGCTGATATTCCATAAACTCGCTTTCTCCGTCCAATATTTTTCCATTTTTGAGTTCCGCATGAAGTGTAATCTTATCAAGCGTAACCGGAATCACTCGTCCGCGAATATTTAAAATTTCTCCCGCAACTTCAAGCGCCTTATCGAGACTGCCGGTAACCTGCTCAAGGGTTGAGATAAAAATATTTCCAAAATTATGTCCCTTCAAATCTCCACGATCATAACGATGATTAAATAATTTGCGCATGACGAGATCCGCTTCGGAAAGTGCGACAAGGCATTGACGCAAATCACCCGGCGGAAGTACCCCAAACTCATCGCGCAAACGACCTGTTGAGCCGCCATCGTCAGCCATCGTAACGATGGCGGTGAGCTCAACGGGATATTTTTTTAACCCCGAGAGCACGGTAAATGTTCCCGTACCACCCCCAATCACCACAATCTTTTTTCGTTGTTCCTTATTTTTTTTCATACTGTTTGAGTGTGTTTTTCCAACTTGCTTCATATAACGCCAATGTCTCCGCTTTTGTTGCAAGTTTTTTGACCTCCGCTTGACCTTGTGTTGCCAATGTCGATCGCAATTGTTGATCATCAAGCAAACAACTGAGTGCCGCCGCGAGTGCATCATCATTTTGAACCGAAACAACCAATCCGGTTTCTTCATTGCGTACCACCTCGCCTGCACATCCGACATCGGTCATTACTACCGGAGAACCGGACGCCATCGCCTCAATCACCGCCATGCCCCACCCTTCATACAACGACGGCTGCACGTAGATATCGCATGTTTTATAATATGAGGCGACATCACGCGCCCAAGGAAGAATAACAACAACCCCCTCCAGATTAAGTGAACGTACCAACTGCACCAATCGCTCGCGCAAGGGACCTGAGCCCACAATAAGAAGCATCGCATCGTCGTGAGTGCGATGCACGCGGGCAAATGCACGAATCAATCCGTGAAAATTTTTCTCAGGCTGCAAACGTCCCAGGGAAAGAATGATGTGGGAAAATTTTGGATAGGAATGATGGAGATCAAACGACGGAGCCGCATGCGCAAAATGACCCACATCAACAATAATGGGAACCTTGGTGATGCGCGCTTCCGGAATTCCAAGTGCACGGACTTTTGCGAACACGCGCTCTGAAACCACTCGGATACCCGCCGCATGTTTGAGTAAAAAGAGTGCGAGGAAAAATCGGAATCGATGAGTCAAACGCTCATGCTGCCACAGAGGACTGAATGGATCAGTGTGCAGTTGGAGATGAAGCGGGAGGTGAAATTTTCGTGCAAGCATGTAGCCAAGTGCCCCTGTTTCAAACGGGTCTTGCGTCGTGATAAGCCATTTCCCCTTCCGACGCTTCGTATCAAGAATTTTTTTTGCCAATGCATATGCATCGGGAAGATACATCCACTTGCTTGATGATGCGGTGGGATAAATCGTAAACTTTTTTCCTTCATGGAAAACTTTAAAGCGTTCGCCTTTTGGAGTAAAAACAATAACATGGAGCTCGGTCGTGAGGGCCGCTTGCTCGCGCAAACGCAAGCGAACGGGAGAATCCGCCTCAAAAAGCGCACGGTCGGTTGAAATCATTAGAATGTTCATGGTCTTGTTACTGCAGTGAGTACCTGACGTGTCCCCTCCACCATCGCACCGATAGTGAATTGGGCGACAAATGCTTTGCCATTTTTGGAAAGCGAAAGCGCCAAAGCGGGGTCGCGCAAGATACGGCTGATCGCCCTCTGAATTGCTTCGCCATCATCATATTCCACCATCAATCCAGTATGTTCGTGAGTAATTAGTTCCGGATTTCCTCCAACATCCGTAGTAACAATCGGCGTTCCGACGGCCAGCACCTCGAGCAATTGATGCGAGAGTCCTTCGTAGCCCGTATTGAGCACAAAACAATCTGCAGCGCGAATATATTTCATTAAGAGTTGGTGATCAACACTTCCTAAAAGATGAACGCTCTCCGAAAGATTCATCGCGACAATAATTTTGTGCAGCCTCTCCTCAAGCGGCCCCGAACCCGCAATGAACAACGTTGCGTCGGGAAATTGCTTTTTGAGTTCCGAGAAAAGCGTGATAAGCGTTGCAAATCCTTTCCACGGAACAAGTCTTCCCGCGGAAAACAATACCGTTCCCGAGAGGCCCAATTCCTTGCGTATCAGAGCCTTCTCGGGAAGTTCCCCAATTGAAGGAAATGCATTGGCGACAACAGTAATTTTTTCTCTCGGAATACCCCATGCCGCCACAATGCTCTGCAAATACATACTCGGCACAATCACCGCGTTCGCATGCTGCGCAACAAAGAGTTCCACTCGACGGAGTGTCGCCACCTCTCTTCGCAATTGACTGTTCGGGATCTCAACAAATTTATCCAAAGTTACGTCGATGCCATAGCGTTGACATCCCTGTTCCCATGCATAGTCTCCCACAATCTTCACCACCAATGGTTTTGCGCGGATGAACGAGACAAGTGTTGCAGGAAACCCGACTGACACCGGATCAAGGGCCACGATAACATCAACGTTGTAGGCCGCCCAAAACAATTTCCATGTGTAGGCAAGATGCGCAACCCCTTTCGACAAATGTCGCACAGTGTGAAACGAGACAACACTCACCTCGACACCGTGTTTGGGGAGTTCCGCTTCCATGGTTTTCACATACGTTGCCGGTCCTCCGATTTCCGGTGGGTACATGGGCGTTGCAATAAGTATTTTCATAACAATAAGAGTAATAACAGTCTACAGGAGAAAAAAGTTATAGACGAGCGTACGTTTTTAAGCAAAACAGCACTCAAAGAAGAATGCTGTTTTTCGGTCTCATGCGACCGAGTCTTAAATGGAGACGGGAAGTACAACCGGTGCGGGTGTGCCAACATGAGTCGTCGCGCTTCCACTTGCTTCGGCACTTCCGGAAACCGAGACCGGAGCTGCATCAACCGTACCGTCGGCATTCACATGAATTTCTGCATCAACTGATCCGGTGGTACTTGATCCATTTCCCGAGTGTGCGGACGCATTGGTGGCACTGGTCGTAGAAGCCTCAAGGAAACTCTGTGCTGTTGCCGTACTGCTTCCTTCGGCGTGCGCCGAGCCTGTTGCCTTGCCGCTGATACGGACGGTAGCAGTTGCATCGTTTCCTAAAATATTTTCAAGAAGACTGCGTGCGCGTACCTTGAGCGTCGTGCTCGCCTTCACGGGAAGCTTAACGCTCACGCCGTTTGAAACGGTAGTACCCAAAGCTCCACCCTCTTCACCATCCATTGAAGTACCTCCACTCACCGTATTATCCTCGTCGAGCATAATGCCGAGCTTGAGGAATGCATCCGCATTGGCCTTCATTGTGTGATCGGTCTTTACTTGTTCTTCGCGCGCAGTTGTTGTTGCGCCATCAGCTTCGAGATCTTGTTTTGCCTCCGCAAATAAGTTGAGGTGGGATTGTGCGTGCGCAACAAGAGTTGCTTTCGCTTCCGCATCAAGACGTTGCTGTGCGACAAGCGCTTCAGTTTCAGCGGCGCGACGCTCAAGTTCTTTACGCGCAAATTCCGCTTCCGCTTTTGCTCCAACATGAAATGCTCCTTCAATTCCTTCATTAACGTGCACCTTAACAGGATAAAGCGTATCTCCCGGCAATGAGCTTTGTGCGGCATACGATACGCCGCCCGATAATCCGAATAACACTGCAACAATAATTGAGATCATACGTTTTCGTTTTAGTTTGGTAACCGCGACAAGAGATTTGCTTCTTGCCTCGCCCAAATCATGACGACTGACATAATCATTTCTTACAGCAACCGCGGATGCATCCATAAATGCCACAACCCGTCCACGCAGCTCTTCCCGCTCTTCTGAAGAAAGTGCATGATTTTTGAGTGAAGAAATTTTTTTTGAAAACGTGTCCATGATAAGTGTTGATTAGAAAAGCAAATAGTTTATGAACCCAAACGTTGTTTCAATAATTGTTGCCCGCGAAAAAGCCGAACGGAAACCAACGATTGGCTGATACCGAGATTTTCCGCGATTTCTTTTGGAGTGTATCCTTCAACATACCTTAAGATGACAACTTCGCGAAAAGACTGCGGGAGATCGGCAATTGCGCGATGCAATTCTCTGTATTCCTCATTGCGTTCCGCAACAACCTTCCCATCCTCTCCACGAGGATCAAAACCTTCTTCAGTGAGTGCGTCAAGTGAAAGTGTTTTATGTTTGCGAAAATGATCAATAATAAGATTCCGGAGAGTACGATAACAAAGCGCGCGAATATTTTCCACCGTGTTTCCCTTACCGAGATATTCCCACACCTTGGCGAATGTGTCGGCAACCAAATCTTTCGCAAGCTCGCGATCGTGCACACCGAAAAATGCAAAACGAAAAAGTGCGTCCGCATGGGTATCATAGGCCGAAAGAAATGCCGCTTCGGTGTCGCCCATATCCATAAGACGTATCAAAACGCTTTTTCATACACTTGGCAAGAAAAAAGCCCAATTTGGCGGATTTTATGATTTTTTCTATGAAAAAAGGGGCTGAAATACCTTCTCCTTCATATCTTTTGCAATAAGCTCCCAATCGTATGTTGCGAAGGCCATTACCTTGGCTGTCGCGAGCACTTCTCGCACTTTTTCTTTGTGTTCCATGATATCTTTCACCGCTTCGGCAATTTGCTCGGGACTATTTTTGTCCACCGCCCAACCCGTTGTCTCCTTTTCAGGATTACGCTTCGCATCAAAAAGAAAATCGGCAATGCCTCCCTCTTGCGTTGCAATCACAGGGAGTTCCGCCGCCATCGCTTCAACAAATGAATTTCCCATTCCTTCAGAACGCGAGGGGCGAATAAATATGTCGCATGCCTTCAAATATTTCGGCATTTCGCTATGTCCGATTTGTCCTCGAAAATGCACCCGATCACTCACATTAAACTCACCCGCAAGTGCCTTCAGCATTTCTTCATCAGGACCAATACCGAAAACAAGAAAATGCACCGATGAAGGAAGTTGCGCAATTGCGCGAATGACATCATCAACCGCATTTTTGTGTACAAGTCTGGAAGTGGTAACAAGCCACGTCTCCCCCTCTTTCTTTCCGATCTCCTGCATTGCCACGTTCAATTCTTCTTGTGTATATGTTTGTGCAAAATGTTTACTGTCAACCGCATTCGGCACCACAATCGGCTCCCCGGGGAAACCCATACGCTTTGCCCAACGCCCAAGAAATGTGGAGATGCATTGTATCGCATCAGGAGTGGTAAAGGCGCGCTTAAAAAGCGGCCAGACAGGCTTTGCGAGGCGTTCGATATATTCAGGAGGGTCTCCCTCTTGAAGTGTTTGCACATATTTCACTTCGGGATGAAACATTTTAAACAGCGCGGCGGGAACACCGCAAGAATGTGCCATCATCGCCCATGTTGCGTCATAAGAATATTTTCGATGAAGCGCAAGTGCCTTCCATGTCGCCATGAATTGAAAAAGGTATTTATTGAGCATGAGTGGAAATTTCTTGAGATCCGCCATTGTCGGATTTGCACTCATAAAACCGATGCGGTGCACGAGCACATTGCCAATCTGCTCTACTTTAGGAAGCGTGTTGTCAAAACCCAAACACACCATGTGAAATTGGATATCCTCCGGCGAAATACGATCCGTAATTTCTTTAATAGCAACCTCCGCACCCCCGACATGTTTAGGGAAATATGCGAGGGAAAATATGAGGATTTTTTTAGGTGAGGGCATTTGATTAATCCATGAACGCATGGTAATACGACAAGAGATGTATTTCATTCTAGGAGAAAAGAAGTGAAAAAGCCAGAAATTCGAGTGTTATTTTTCGATTTTGGGAATGTCTGCGCAACATATGAATTTGAACGATTTATCAGAAGTTTCAGCGCGCATACCGGTATTCCCGAGCATCTTGTCCTCTCGACGCTCAATGAAGGAATTAATACGGGTGTGCATTACAGTCCGCTGTTTCTTGACCTCGAATCGGGTAAAATATCTCCGCATCAATTTTTTCATCAACTGACCGCAATACTCGACTGCGCGGACAGAATTGATTATGAAACATTCGCGCGATTGTGGGTGGATATTTTTCTCGAAGAAAACACGGCGCTTGATACATTACTCTCATTGTTGCCGCAGAAAAAATATCTTCTTTCCAATACCAATCATATCGTTCATGCGCGATACATTGCGGAATGCGGAATTATCCGAAGGCATTTCCCTTTCTACGGTGATCGCGTTCTTTCGTATGAGGTGGGTGCGGTAAAACCCGAAATCAAAATCTGGGACTCGGCATTTGCTCGCGCAAACGTTCAACCGGAACAAGCGGTTTTCATCGACGATCTTCCGGCAAATATCGCCGGCTGGCGTGCGCGAGGCGGACATGGAATAGTCTACAACGCACACATCCATTCAATTGAATATCTCACAACCGAATTGCAAAAATTCGGCATTATGCCTTAACAACAAACGTCACACGTGTGACGTTTTTTTCATAATTGCTAAACATTAGTAACATTTAGGAATGACCTTAGAGCGAAGTATTCCTTTTTCAAAACATTGTACAGGGTGGCGACCCGAGCATAGCAATCCGCCAGCAGGCGGATATGCGTGTTTTGATAAAGGTAATACTGAGCGGCCTATTTGGCCCGATGCAGCTTCTTTTCCTGTTTATTCGCAATATCACTATACGCAAATCGGACTTTGTTCATGAAACTCTTGGCATCTCCTCCCGGGGTAACAACGGGTACATTTTCAAGAATTTTTGAGCCCTGAGCCAATGCAATGTTTGAAACATAAATCGTTTCGGCTTTTCCCAGAATGAGCTTATAGACTGGTGAAAGGAAGCGTGCCTTTAACCCCTTGCGGTTTACCTCTGCGTCATCAAGCGTCATGAGAAGATTCGTCTCCTTATTGATCATACGAAAAAGGAGAGCTGCCATGCCTGAGTATGAACCCATAATCGACCAGACAAACCGATACTGATGTTTTTTGTTTAATTGATGCGCCTTGAGAAAACCGAAGAACGGGAGAAGGTATTTATCAAGCACACTGCCAATACCGATGCGATGGACCCGATTGGTCCCAACATCTTCAATCTGCAGTCTCCCCTTTTTCCACTTTGTCGTAACAATATGAAATTCCGTATCCGGCATTTGCTTGGAAAGCTCAAAGAGTGCCTCTTCTGCAGGACCCATATCAGGGTAATAGGTGGTCGCAAACACCAATACCTTTTTCTCCGGCGGCTCCTGAGTACGAAAATAAGCAATTGTTTTTTCAAGCCCCTCACGAAGCGAAACTTTCGGCTCCCAGCCAAGTACCCGTTTTGCTTTACTGATTTCGGGAGCACGGCGGCGGGGGTCGTCGGTCGCACCTTCAGTAAAAATAATTCGCGACGAAGAGTTCGTCATTGCTTTCATGAGTTCCGCCAACTCCTTCATGGTAACTTCCCCGGGATTTCCCAGATTGATGGGACCGGTTTCTCCTTTTGGCAATCGGAGAAAGGCATCGATTCCCCGTACCAAATCATCAATATATTGGAAACTCCGCGTATGCGAACCATCACCATAAATCGTGATATCTTTATTGTGAATTGCATTCATTGCAAAATTGGTGACGGCGCGGCCATCATTCAAATCCATATTCGGGCCATACGTGTTGAAAATGCGAATGATGCGCACATCAACACCAAACTCACGATGATAATCCATACATAATGTTTCCGCCACACGCTTCCCTTCGTCGTAACACGCACGGGGACCAAGCGAGTTCACATTTCCACGATACTCTTCACGCTGTGGGACCTCAAGCGGATCGCCGTAAATTTCCGATGTTGAAGTTTGAAGAAATATCGCATCATCGCGACGTGCGAGTTCGAGTAAATTGATCACACCGATCGTATTTGTCTTTACCGTATGCACCGGATTGAATTGATAACTCGTATACGAGCCTGCACAGGCGCAATTGATAATCCAATCAATATGCTCGCTGATGTTTGGGAGATCGATGATATCACCGTGAATGAAAGAAAAGCGAGGGTGCGCAAAAAACTGCTCAATGTTCTTTGGCTTCCATGTGGTCTGCAAATTATCGACAACGATCACTCGATGTCCTTCATTGAGATATTTTTCGACAAGATGCGAGCCGATAAAACCTGCACCACCGGTAATAAGAATTTGTTTCATAAGAATATTTTGGAGTATAGCATGGCGCTATACAGTCATAAACAATGCGAGCGCGACAAACGTCGCGCTCGGTGTTAACTATCCCAGTTGTTCGTGCAAAAAACCCGCCGAACTGGCCAAATCTCGCGAAGAACACTGGTGCAGAGGATTCACACGTGCAGCAGCAACCGATTGAAGAAATCTGTTGGCAGCCACATCATCGACAAATTCAATAACCACCAATCCGGTCATTCCGCGAGGAACATGTTTCACCGTTGCACTTGCGGGAAGATCGACACAAAGCATCGCCTCCAGTTTATTGCCCATGACACACCTCTCTTTTGAAATTTATACCTTCTCCAGACTAACGCGTGGAACTCATTTGTCAATCACTCTTATCAGTTAACTTTTCCGTCCTCCTCACCTTCAATAATATCTTCGATGATCGTATAGTGAGACGCACTGAGCGCATCATCCGTGTTCCCTTTGATAAGAATAAAAGCGGCAAGGGCGATCAAAACGAGTCCGGCAATTCCGAAAAACCATTTCATGCTTGCGGAGAGATCAAGCGCGCCTGTGGCGGCCGGATATTGTGTTTCGTTACCTCCTTGCCACAAGACACTGCTTTCCGTTGTTGAGGAGTTTTTTTGCTCCGCATTCTCCTTCGTGGCATCTTTATTTAAAACCATTGCGGTATTGTTCGTGCGCACACTGCTTTCCTTGATCACCGAAGCACCCTTCACCGTTCCCTTTTCAGAAAGCGGTAACGAAGAAAACGAATGAATCACACGTCCTGTTGGAGAAAAGAGTGCCACTTCAATCTCCGCATTAAGGAGTCCGGTAATACTATTCGGGAGAAGTAGGGATTTGCCGGGAAGCATGACCGTGTGCGGAGGGAAAATAAACATTGATGTACCGCTCCCAAGCACCGCGCCACTTCCGCTTCGTAAGACAAAACCGGAGCAATCAATCTCCCGCGATGAACGATTCGCAAGTTCAATGCGTCCATCGACTCCCCCTTCCGCACGACTGATGACAATATCCGGAGTACTCACCAACACCGAAAGTCTGTCGGTGTTTTCACGTCCTCCATAAAACGCGTTGAGTGTGACAACATATTCTCCAGGGAATCGATATATATGGGTAACATTCTTCCCCTCCCCTGTCGCTCCGTCTCCGAAGTTCCAATGATAGGTTGCGTTGGGGAGCGGTTCATCGTACAGACCGGAAGCGTTTCCGGAGAAAGCAACGGGAAATCCGGTAAATGCGGAGCGATCATCCCCCGCAACCACGGTCATCTCCGTGCGCGGATACACGTTCTTTTTTGGAGAGCTGAATGAGGAAGAACTGCCGGAAGATCCCGAGGTTGAGACAGATTGAGCACTTGTCGTCGTGCTTGCCCCCGCCACTTCACCTTGGGAATTATTTTGAGTGCTGTTTTGCGCGCGCGGAGTCGGAGTGTCCGTTATCCAACTTGTGCCACTTCGCTGTGCGGTTTGCTTTGTCGTATTATCCCCTCCGATATTTTGCCAATCGGTACCGCCAACAACGACATCAATATCGATACTGTTTCCGTCTTTCAAGCGCAGTGTCTCACCGGAATTGGAAAGTCCGTTGCCGAATGCCGCAACAAGATCGGCGACAACGTCAGACACTGTTGTATCATCCGTGCGTTCAATTAAATAAAAACCGTTGGGTGCAATTCCACCCGAAAGTGCAATAATAGGCGAACCATCATCAGCCGCAATATGCCAACCTGAAAGATCGACAGTGCCCGCGGAATCATTGTAAAGTTCGATCCACTCGTTTGATCCTGAAACCGTCGTTCCCATCCATGCAACTTCATTGATGCGAACGGCGGCAAGCGCGACATGAGCACTCAAGAGAAAAGAGAAACAAGTCCCGAGAACGATTATCTTTTTCATATTCGCATACTACGCGCCATAGCGCTTTCTGCAAAGGAAAATTCCACACTAAACAACGAAGGTGAAAAAAAGAAAAGGGTATCTTGAGAGATACCCTTTTGTGTCAAAATGACTATTTTGGACCTGGAAGAAGCAACCTGCGACCTTCATACATCGGGAGCTTCGTCCCCAGAACCACATCTTCATCAATGGTAACTTTCTGGAATTCCTTTGCTTTTTCGGGAGCTTCGTACATCGGCACCAAGAGAATTTTCTCCATAATTGCCCGCAGTCCGCGCGCACCCGTTTTTTTTTGAAGTGCTTTTTTTGCGATCGCACGAAGCGCATCGGGTGTCACCGAAAGCTCCAGTTGATGAACGGAAAAAATTTCTTGATACTGCTTCACCAAGGCATTTTTTGGTTCGGTCAGAATAGACATCAATGCTTCTTCACCAAGTTCCTCAAGTGTTGCAATAATGGGAATACGTCCCACAAGTTCGGGAATAAGACCAAAACGCACCAGATCTTGCGGCTCAACAAGAGGAAGCAGTGATCCCGACTTTGCCTTGCTTCGCACAAATGCATTAAAACCAATACTTGATGGCGCCGCCCGTGCCGCAATATGGCGCTCCAATTCGTCGAATGCTCCACTGGAAATGAAAAGGATATTCGTGGTATCAACGGCGATATTCTCTCCTTGCGGATTTTTGCGTCCGCCTTTGGCGGGAACATTCACCACCGAACCTTCAATAAGCTTGAGAAGTGCTTGTTGCACACCCTCCCCGCCCACATCATGATGATTGCCCCCACCTGACTTTCGAGCAAGCTTATCTATTTCATCGATGCACACAATCCCACGTTCGGCACGCTTCACATCAAAGTCGCAGGAAGCAAGTAATTTAAAAATAATATTTTCCACATCTTCTCCGACGTAACCCGCCGCAGTCAATGTTGTGGCATCTGCGATCGCAAACGGGACATTGAGTAAACGCGCGATGGTTTCTGCAAAGAGTGTTTTCCCTGACCCGGTCGGACCAACCAAAAGAACATTACTCTTTGCAACTTCAACTCCGGAATTTTTTGAATTATGAAGCAGACGCTGATAGTGATTATGCACCGCAACCGCGAGAATCTGTTTCGCGTGATCTTGACCGATGACATACTGATCAAGCGCGGCATGAATTGCTCTCGGAGTTGGGATTGCTCCCTCTTTTGGTCCTTGCGCTTTTGTGGTATTTGCTTCGTCAGTGATAATATCAACACACAAATCAATGCACTCATCACAGATAAACACCGAGGGACCGGCGATCAGTTTTTTCACTTCATGCTGGCTCTTACCGCAGAAGGAGCAATACATGAGCTTGTCGCCCCCGCTTTTTTTGGTCATGATACGACTCCTTTCAATGTACAGGAGAATGTCTCTCTCTTGAGACTAAGTGAGCGAAGAGGCCTTGTCAATTAAAGGCATTATCCGTCCGCGAGCAATTTTTTGAGGACCTCTTCGGGAACCTCGTTGGAGCTTTGTGCCACAGGAACATCCTCAAGCAGCGAAGATTTCTGTTTAGGCATTGGCGTTTCGCTTGAAGCGTGTGCGCTCTGCGTAGTCGGTATCGCCATCGGGAGAACGTGCGGCGCGGTTTTCGGTGCGAATTCTTTTTTTTCTTCGGGAGGAACCTGTGTTTTCATTGCCGCATCAAGTGCGGCGCGAAGGCTCGAAAGATTTTCCGATGAAGGACCTTTGTTGCTCTTTGGATTATTTTTAAGCGAAGAAAGCGACGCAAGCGGCGGGCGAGGGGTCGCAGAGGGAGCGGCTTCGATTGCTGAATTTGCTATTTTGGCAAAACCTTCCTGAAATGGACGATGTGTGGGTGAAGGAGTAACCGGAGATGGTGGTCGGGAAACTGATGGAGGGAATTTTTGAGGAACTCTCCGTGAGACAATCGGCGGCGTTACGTTTTGCACCGTCTCGCTCTGTTGAGGTCGGGGGGATGTTTGTATCTCCGGCAATGAGGGGTGGCTAATGACCGCCGGCGCCGGATGCTCGAGTGAGAGAGCCCCAGAATTCGGTTGAGTGATCGGTGCAGATACCACCGGAGCAATCGCAGCCGTCTCGGGCACTTGCGTGTATGCCGGGGGCGGCAAAACTTGAGGTGGAGTAATATACGATCCTTGACGCGGCATCGGTTGCTCCGGAAGCGGGGTTTGGGGCAAGGAAATTTGTTCGCGTGAAAATCCTGATGGAGTATACGCGGCAGATGCCCCGCGCGGAGGAAGGGCGGCTCCCTCACGAAGAGGGCGCATGCCCGGAGCAAATTTCTTTGTCGCGGGAATTTCGGGCGCATTCGGGTCGCGAGGCGGTGGCGGTACTGGCTCGTGCCATTTTTTGATTTCTTCTTCGACTTCCACACGCGGGCGGGCAAACTGGGCATGGGATGCGTCAATCACCGCTTGCGCAAAATTGCGTGCAGGTTCTTTTGGTCTATTCAATGTTGTGGCGGAAAATGGCGGAGAACCGATGCCCCGAATCATAAGCTTCATATACACTTGCGCAAAACCGAGATTGACCATATCTTCCGCAAGAAACACCGGGGCAAATTCTTTTTCAAGCACCTCGGCATCGTAGGAGCCGACACGAAACGAAATCATTGTTCCGACGTTGCCAAAAACCGCCGCACGCACTTCATCGGACATTTGCTCGATATACTGATGCGCAATGGTGAGTGCAAGTTTATACTTACGCGCTTCCGAGAGAATATCCGCAAATGATTCATTGGCGAACGATTGAAACTCGTCGACATATAGATAAAAGGAGGGAAGGCTCTTCACTGCCTCGGGACCGACATCGGCGCGACTCATTGCCGCAAGGTAAATTTTGGTAATGAGCATTGAGCCGACCAAGTTGGCATTCCCCTCCCCCATGCGCCCCTTGGAAAGATTGACGATAAAAATTTTCCGCTCGTCCATCACGCGGCGTATATCAAATGTGGACTTCGGCTGCCCTACCATATTGCGAATGAGCGGATTGGCGGCGAACTGTCCGACTTTGTTTTGAATTGCCGCCGTCGCTTCGGTGGCAAATTTATCCGAATACTTTGCATATTCATCCACCCAGAACGCACGGACGGAAGGATCGGTAATATTCGCGACAATCATACTGCGATAATCCTTGTCGGCAAACATACGGTTCACACCAAGAAGCGTGGAGCCGGGCGTTTCCATAAGCGCGAGCATGGCGTTGTTTAAAATATATTCCATACGCGCACTCCATGCGTCGACCCACACTTTTTTAAACGCACCCATGAGGCCGGAAACGACAAGCGGACGTTTGTCGCGTCCCAAGTCCTCCATGACATTTAAGCCCACCGGGAACTCTTGATCAAACGGCGCAAAATAGATCACATCCTTAATACGCGATTCGGGAACATACGAAAGCAGCGTTTCTGCCGTGCCGCCGTGCGGGTCGATGAAACAAACACCCTCACCATTTTGAATATCCTGAATGGCGAGATTTTCGAGCAGCGTCGACTTCCCCATGCCCGTTTTTCCGATCACGTACATATGACGAGCACGATCTTCGTCGCGAATGCCGAATTTAATCCGCTTCGAGCGGTAGTCCGTTTCGGCAAAATACGTCACCTTGTCGGGATTGTTCTGAGGAGTTGCCATGCTCACTCTATTATAGTACGGTTTTGAGTTTTACAAAAAAGCCCCGCATGATGCGGGGCAGAAAACACGAACATGTACTAGCGTTTCACCGACTGAGGAAGAAACCAATTACGAAAATGCGCCTCACCCGCTTCAAGTTGATCGTGCACAATGCGATCAAAGAGGAGATCATCACGCCGATGGGCGGACCACAACTTTTCGCAAAGCTCATCATCTTCCCGAGCACTTTGTTCATAGGCGAAGATAAACTTCTCCAATGCCACATCACGCAAGGCTTCGGGTACGCTTTTGTGAATAGAAAACTCCACAAAATTCTTATTAACCTCACGACCATGTTCATCGAACGTTGAAGTAAGGTAGCTCATCGCGAGAAAGCGTCCACCAAAATAGAGTTCCGGCATCATGTAGCCATTGCCGTAGATTGAACCCCATACGGCAAAAATTTCTTTGTCGATGGGTGTCGCAACGTTGGGCATCTTCTCTTCAAGCCAAAAGTGGAAATCCGCCCAACCGAGGTCGGAAAGATTTTTTTGATGCGCGTGCATCAATCGAGCGACATGCGCCCGAATATCGCGGCGAATTTTTACCACTTGGATACTGTAGCTGCAACTCGTATCTTCCGGTCCGAATTCCCACGCATACTCCCGTTCGTCAACAATCGCGCCGAAGGTGAAGCGATGATATACGGGAACATGCAAACCGTCATCGTAGTTGATCTTCATGAGTATGCGCGGGTATGGGAGCGGATATTCAATCTCTTTGCCAAACCAAAATGATTCCGCGGAAAGAAAATCCTGAGGAAGCCCGAGCGATGAGCCAAAACCGTCGAGTGCCTTAAGCTCCTCGTCGGAATACCCGATGACATATCCGTTCCAAATCGAAAATGGCGGCCGGAGCAGCGAACGTTCAAGTTTGCAGAATTTCGGAGCGGCAAGGACTTTGCCGCGCATATCGTAAAGAAACTGATGTCCCGAGCAGCGAATCTCTTTTGAGTGCTGTGTACCCGGCGTATTCAAGATTTCCATTCCCGCGTGAAGACAGACGTTCTGCACGACCGACACCTCCCCGTTTTGCATGCGACTCACGATCCATTTTTTGTCGTGCGTTACAAAGCCCTCGTCGGGATAGAGGGACGACAGTGAACCAAAATAGTCTCCCGCCGGCTTTGACTGAATTCCACGATACCAATTTGGGCGACCGGCAACTTGAAGAGCGCTTTTTTCCATTACCTTTTCCTTTCAGTGTGTGAAAAATAACAAATATGCTGCCCCAAAGACTACCCTAAATAGCCAAAAAGTCAACCCTTTCGTAATGATTCAATAGAGCTTGGACGCGATATCCCGGCATTTTCATCCCCAGACTTGGCGACCTGGTCGCCAAGTGATTTTTAGCTCTATCCAAAGGCATTCTTTGGAAATTCATTGATAATGAAAACAAAAACACCCTGCATTTCTGCAGGGTGCTGTGAATACTTATACCGGATGATGCATGATCACCCGAGGGTCTTTTTTGAACGCTTGAATTTGCCAATAAATCGCATGGGCGGCATGGAATTTAATAGATTCTTTTCCACGATATTTTTCAGGGACTTCGGGAGATGCTTCGACCTCCGCAACGTCCTCAAAACTCATATTGCGAGTTACTTCCTTGTAATCCACTTCAAGTTCGGGAACGGACTTCAAAAGGTTTTGGCCGGTTTCAGTGGTCATGACAGCTCCTTATCCATGGGCAACATTGAATGCGCTTTCAAGGGAAAGCAGTTCGTCTCGTTTTGCCTTGAGGAGTGCATCGCTTCCTTCGGGGTGCATACCGCTACGTTGCAGGGCGACAATTTTTTCAGCAATGTCATCAATCGTATTGCGATCGACCAATTGGCGTTCAGGCATCTCAATCTCCTTACAGATTATCCTCCCCCATCCTATAACCTTTTGACATCATGTCAATGAAGCCGGAGAAGCGAGCCCTTGGATTTTCTCTGTGGTGATTATTGAGCGGCAACTTCAGGATTGTATGCGCTTTTCGTGTACACGTTCTTCGGATCCCATGACATCCATGAAGTGAGGCCGGAATCATAGGTGGCTTTTTTCTGTGCGCGCACATCGGCCTCAGTGTAGTCTTTCCCGTAATCAAAATCTTGGATCCACGACCGCAGCTTCTTTGCGTATATTCCCGTCGGAATAAATGGCGGTGTCGACGTACCCACCCGCACATATCCCGATTCCTTCTCCTCAAGCGCATTCGCCCGTTCCACCGCACGCGTCATTGCAAAATGAATGATCTCATAAGGGACAAGATTGGGATTCTTCCACCCATTGAATCCGGGAGGATAGTGCGACGGATAGACCATCGGTGCAACATAATCAAAATGCATGAGGGCGTGTTCGAGAATCTGTCCGATACCGAGATCGTCGGTATTGGTTGTGGTCATACCGAAGAGGTCGGCGGAAGTGGGAATATGCGCCTCGCGCATTCCCTTCCCGAGATACGCATAAAATTTATTCATCACTGCCGCTTTGGTCGAACTTCCCGTACGCGCAAATAAGGCATTCGCCATATCGCCATCGGACGGATAGCGGATATAATCATAATTGATCTCATCGAATCCGAGCGCATATGAGGCCTTACCTAAGTCCACCATATATTGCCAATATTCCGTTGCTCCCGGATCGATAAACATGAGCCCCTTTTTGTCTTTCCAAAGTGCGCCATCGGACTTGCGCTTTACGCCCGCATCAGGGTGTGATTTCGGGTACACGGAGTCTTGCATCACCGTAACTCGTCCGATGACATAGATATTTTTTTGATGCAGCTCGGCGATAAATTCTTTAATGTCCGGAATATGACATCCTTTGGTATTCAGCACAAAACGTGGATCCCCCGTATCAATGGAAACCATGCCGGTGTAATCTTTAATATCGATGACAAGCGCATTTAATTCACTTGTCTCAACAAGTTTGGTGAGCGGGGCGCGCAGATTTTTTCCACTTGCGATACAGCTGGTCATATACGCCGCCTTGACGGGCTCGGGAGGTGGGAGATGGGTGACCACGATTTCCGGTATGGGAAGCGGTGAGGTGGCAACACCGAGCGTCTGGGGCTTTGGTAACGTTGATGTACTCACCAATGCGACGTGCGGTCCGTTCTGTATCCCTTTTTGATACCGCACACCCTTCAATTCCATTCCACCATAGAGAAAAATCCCCACCAGTGCCGTGGGGAGTAAGACCGGTAAAATAAAAAATGAACGAAAAAATTTCATATTATGATGTCGCCTCCGATTGATTATCTTCCGGATCAACTTTCTTCCGACGACGGCGTTCGACGGTAATCTTTTTTTCGACAACCATTTCACTACCGGGGGTGAGCGGCATACGCTCCGTATCAATCACAATTTCGCGCTCGACATGCATATCATGACGTTCCGATGTTTCTTTGCGTTCAACGTGAAGCGACTGGGGAATTTCTTCGGGTATCGAAGTTTCCGTACGGAATGTACGCCGACGAGTGAGCATGAGAAGAAAAATAATCGCAAGTCCGGAAAGAGAGGAAAGCACCGAATGCCAAGAATAAGGAAAACCGACATACGGCAAAATGGCGATAAAAAATCCGAGACCGATTAAAATATTACGCAACATGATGTGATTATTATATCGCAAAAATCATCCTCCCTCCACCACGACCACAAACTCTCCGCGGACACGGTCGGGGTTGTCGGTGAAATGTGCAAGCACCTCTTCGGGACTTCCGATAAAATGTTCTTCGTATATTTTTGTGATTTCTCGCGATACAAGAATACGTCGCCCTATTTCTCCCGCCTCTCCCGCTCCACTTGGCGACCTGGTCGCCAAGTGCTGTTTGAGTGATTCGAGGGTTTTCATGATGCGGTGTGGAGATTCGTAAAATACGACCGTGCGACTTGAGGCGGCAATTTCTTTAAAAAGCGTCTCTCTCCCCTTCTTGTGCGGAAGAAATCCGAGAAAAAGAAATTCGGAAGTTGGAAAACCGGAAACGGAAAGTGCGGCAAGCACCGCGGAAGGTCCGGGAATGGGGACAATGGTGACACCTTCTCCAAAATGTGCGCGAACTTGAGCGACGAGCATACAGCCGGGATCGGAAATGGTCGGTGTTCCCGCATCAGAAACGAGTGCGAGGTTCTTTCCACTCTCGAGGAGTTCAAAAATCTTCTCCACTTTTGAAAGCTTGGATTGTGCATGATAGCTCATCGTCGGCTTTACGATTTCATAGCGCTCAAGAAGGCGCTTCGTTACGCGCGTATCCTCACAGAGAATGAGATCAACTTCTTTGAGTACGCGAATTGCTCGAAGTGTCATGTCTTCAAGATTTCCGATCGGCGTCGCAACAATATAAAGCGTAGACATGCACGCACTGTAGCGAAAATTCGCAAATGACGCAAACGATTATATACTGTATGCATGCGTTCCAAAGACACCTCCCGACTCTCAAAAAAGAATCATTATCTTCAAGTTGCATTCAATTCAACACTCGAAGACGCGCGAGGAATAATCAGCATTCTCCCGCCCTCCGAGCGCATTATCATTGAAGCAGGGACGCCACTCATTAAGCAGTACGGAATGGACGCAATTCGCTCGCTTCGTCTGTGGTGGCAGATGCGCTTACTTACCGGTGGGACGGGAAATATCGCGCAGGCACCCTCCATTCAAACATTTACCGATGTTGCCGCAATGTTCGCTCAATCAATGAACAAACAAACTCCTCTCAACAACGCCCTCTCCTCCGTTTCTCCTTATATCGTCGCTGACATGAAAACAATGGACCGTGGGCGCGCGGAAGTCGAAATGGCGGCGGAAGCGGGTGCATCCGGAATTATCGCCTTGGGAAGTGCGCCGATTGAAACATTAAATGCATCCATTGCGGCATGCGAAGAATTCGGCGTCGATGCAATGATCGATATGATGAATGTCGAATTTCCCGTCGGCGTGCTCCGTGCACTCAAAAAGCAACCCAGAGTGGTTGTGCTTCATCGCGGCGTTGATGAAGAACGCGACAATAGAGAAAAGATGTTACCGCTCCATGAGATTCGCCGCGTGAAAGGTGCGTACGATACACTGATCGCGGTTGCGGGAGGCGATACCGCACGGGAAATTCAAAGCGCGGCATTCAATGATGCAAATATTGTCGTCATCTGGAAATCGGTCTTCGAACAAAATGCGCAAACCCTTGATATCGTGAATACATTTCTGAAGCAGATAAAATAACAGATCAAAAAAAAACACTTGGAAGTTGAGCTTCCAAGTGTTTTTTATTACTATTTTTTATCCTTAAAGTACTCACTCATCGTCTTCATCCCCTCAAAAAATTCCACAGGAAGTGCGAAGATGACCGTCTTGGAAGGATCAGGATTGATCTTCTCGATCGTTTGAAGAGTACGCATCGCAATACCGCCCGGAACTCCCGCAAGCACTCCTGCCGCCTCGGAAAGCTTCTGTGATGCGGAAAATTCTCCTTCGGCGCGAATGATGACCGCACGACGCTCACGCTCCGATTCCGCCTGCTTCGCCATCACGCGTTTCATATCTGCAGGAAGTTCGATATCTTGAATTTTAATATCCGTCACATTGATTCCCCAACTGTTGGTGGCTTCATCAACAATCTTTTTGATCTCGCCGGAGATTTTTTCACGTTCCGAAAGCAGTGCATCGAGCTCAATGCCACCGATCACATCGCGGAGTGCGGCCTGCGCATACTGCGACACTGCGAGCGTATAATCTTGAATATTTAAAATCGCATTTTCGGCATTCTCCACTTGAAAGTAGACTACCGCATTGATGCCGGCGGGAACATTGTCTTTGGTGATGACTTCTTGCTGGGGAATATCAACGGTAGTGATGCGAAGATCAATCTTGATCATGCGCTGAATACCGGGAAAGATCCATGTAAGACCGGGCTGTCTCGTGGAGGTATACTTACCCAACGTCAGTACAACGCCGCGCTCATATTGATCGACAACACGTAATCCGGTAATACCAAAAACAAAAAGAAAGATTGCAAATGGGAAGAGTTCCATAAAAAAATAAAATGGCGAATAACGATAAAATTATACCATATCGGGACAACAGGAGTGCTCACATCTGTTTTCCGCTCTCTTGAAATAGTATCTTAAAAATTCAATTTCTAATGCACAATGTGCGCATGCCAAGACTCGAACTTGGGACCTCGTCATTATCAGTGCCGCGCTCTAACCACCTGAGCTACACGCGCATATTAACCTCGCT
>OBEQ011476392.1_pt1 | contig 24517 bp, 34 predicted proteins | sample 1670901 | NCBI WGS metagenome assembly OBEQ01 (sample SAMEA104232315, study PRJEB22302) | groundwater metagenome | biome: forest; feature: aquifer; material: groundwater | place: USA | collected 2011-08-07 | depth 5.4 m | reverse complement strand
TAGTTATACCATCTTTTTCGAATTCTAAGAGTCTAATTTGAAATTTCGGCTTTTGCTTTTCTAAATGCACTTTCTCACCGCATTGTTATTTATTATGTTATAATTTATGTTATTCTACTATTTAATCATTTTGTTTTGAACAGCTTTGCTAATAAAGTAGCTCCTGCTCAGGAAGTCGCTTAAAAATCAGACTTTATTAGCAAAGCTACCCTCGGCGGAAGATTTAAATATAGGATAAGTTTTATATCTTGGTTAAACAACTGCTATATGATAATGGGCAGGCTTGTTGTCCTCCATAGTTGTTTACGGCACCTCTGCCCTGCCCATTTGATATAGAAACTTTTAAATACTTGATTGGTTTACTATTTGCTGTCATAGAGACGTTTCTGTCTTTAGTTCCGGAGAGTTTATGTTTCCAGCACACTGGGCATAACCTCTCCAATAGATTTCTTGTTTTTAGGTAGGAGTAAATTTCAGATGAAGAAATTATTGATGCTTTTGCTGTTTGCCGGTTTGGCCATTGCTGCTACAGTGACATTGACAATCCTCTCCTCAGCCACGTCGGCGGTTTCCTTTCAGACTTGCAATGCTACTTTTGTCAAAGCCGACATAGACACAAACGCTGCGTACTGGTTCAACAGTTCCAACGGATGTGTCTTGGTGAAAGGAACCGAGACCACTGTTCCGTCAAATGCCTTCCCCATTGTCAACTTTGTAGGCGGCACAGATCCTGCAAACTATTCGGTTTATATAAACACGAGCGGAACGCAGCCTTGTTATGGCACCGCCGTCCAGCTCAAAGTCCAGGATTCCCTCGGAAATTTGCAGACAATTCCTGCGGACGGCACCAAGAGGATTTTAATAATCAATTCGCTGGAGAACAAGAGTTTTCATGGATTGATACGAATACTCAATTCTTCGATCGCTTCAACCTGCACTTTCGATTTTTTGACATCAACATAGGAGGTCTATAAATGGTAGACTTCACTGCGCCAATAACACTGTGGACAATTCAGGAATGGGTAATTGTTGCCGGAGCTTTTATTTCTGGGTATTGGCTTCTTTTCAAGCGGGGATACTGGCAGATAATTATGAACCGCATCCGCCAGGGAGGCGTCAAGCCAAAGTTGAAACCACTCCATATTGCCATAAAGGAATTTCAGAACACCCAGGAGGCTATTTCTTATCAGCTCACAAAGCAGCTGCCCATAAAGGTCAGCCACACTTCTGACACTTATTGGTTCCTGTTCAAGAACAGGACTGTCTTCAACATTTTTGCCCTCGAGGGTTTTCCTCTGGCAATCTTGGATTTAAATAGGTTTCATATCAGCTTTGACCGGGAGGCATTGGATTCCAGGTTCCAGAGGGCCAAGGCAAACGCCGCAGACCCTTTAAATGATTTTTACAGCTTCCTCGCCACCCTCCCGCCGGAGGAGCAGGCCAAGTTCCAGTCGCAGTTATTATTGAAGGAGGGCTCGAATGTACCAGGCACCAAGATTGTTAAGTCTGCTGGTTCTGCTGTCAATGCTGGCAGCTCCAACACAAGCGGCTAAGTTCCACATCAATATGGACGCGAACTTCACCTCGGTAGTGCCTGCGATAAATTTTACAGTAGAACCCAAGGCCAGCGAACTGAACACAAAGATAGATGCCGCTGGCGTGAAATTGGACAACTTGGGTTTTCTGTTCTCGCAGGCATGGAACACAATACAATCTTATGGCGAGAAGGCGGTCATAGGTGCGGTCATTATAATGGCCGCCATAGTCTATATGAAGTATGATAATAAACTTAAGACAAAGTATTTTGAAAAAGGAGGAATCAAGAATGAACCTATTAGAAAGGAAGAAAAAACCACAGGAACAATCGGAGGAATTACCGATATACGACAAGGAGAAGGAGAGGCAGCACGACCAGCTAAAAAAGGAAGCACTTTCCAAAACTACATTGAAAAGAAATTTAACCCATGAAGTTTTGGAAGCTTACAGAGACAATGATGCAGAGAAGCTGAACCAGCTCCTGACAGAATTGACAAAGGATAATATGAGAAAAGAGCTGGAAGTTTCCAAGTTGGAGTTGCGTGTTTCGCAGCTTGAGGGATTTATTAAAATTCTTGAGAACAAGTGAGGATATGGTTGATTTTACACTTTGGGACTGGGCTCTCGTAGGGTTAGGCATTTTATTCTTCGCCCTCCAGTACGGGTATGTCCGCCCTGCACGTCAGCAGGCAGGGGAGATAAGTACTTATGACTATCAGGAGACTTTGATAGACATCCCAGGCTTGGTGAAGAATGGTAGGGTCGAGAAGTGGAGCCGTTCCAGGGGAGTTGTGAAGCTCCTTGATGACGAGAGGGAGTTTAATGCCGATGTCGGAGTCACCTGCTATCAATATGACGACCTTGTCAATCATTGGTATTCTATTTTAGATATTGAGGGCAATATCGACCTGAAATATTATTATGAGATGGTCAACAGGAGCATGTCGAGGATAGAGCAGATAGAGGAGAGGCTTAACAGACTTGCCACCTTGGAGGAGCAATACAAGAGAACAGCCTTGCCAGAAGACAGGCAGAAGATTGCGCAGCAGATTGAGGTTGAAAAGGCTAAGAAAGGTTCTACCGAGCACAAGATGTATGCAACGCTCAGGAATATAGAGAAGTTCTTGCAGGAGAAGGATAAGGAGGATTTGGATCTCAAGCTGATAGAGAGAAGGGCGTTGGACAGGGAGCTGGGAGAGCCAAGCCCCGAGACAGTCATCTTCGATGCGAGTGGAGGCCGCTAATTATCCCTATTTGTTGTTCTTACAACAACACCCATACGTCCGCTATAGCGAGGTTGTAGCATGCCATCCAAGAAAGAAAAGATATTAAAATATAAAATTTTCAAGACTGGCAAGAATTGGGAAATTCTCTCACGCTACATCGTGAATCAATATGATGGAAGGGATGTGGATATCATTGCATCTTATATTGCCTATGTGGAGATTCCCCTTGGCATCGAGAGAGCCACCACATTCAGAAGCTTTGACATGATGTTCTATAAAATTATGCAGTTCGCCCTTCTAAAGGAGTTCTTGATTCCTCTTTACTCGGTAGTTCACCCATCCCAAAGGAGGATAGTCTCAGAAGTCATCCGCACTCTCAACCCTCTTTACAAATATCATCTGTTCTTCGCCAAGCAGAAACTGCGGGAGGCATTTAACTGGAAAATTAAAGAGTATGTCAAGAAGCACGACAGTTTGATACAGACGCTCACCAGAAAAACTGATGTTCCAATAATTAAAGGCAAAACAAAAGAACTCCCAATTTTCAAGGACAGATATTATAAAGCAGCTAGAAAATATTTGAATCCAGACAAGGAAGGAAATCTTCTTTCTGCAGCCTATTTCTCCGATAAGGTAGATTTAGATAAGATTAAAAGGAGTGCAATATAATGCAGGACTGGGGCATCACTTTATCCAAAATGTTGGAGGAGATTCCCTTATATATATGGGAGGAGTCGGGCAGTCTCTACAGGCCGAAGGGTGACAAGTCAATTAGGACATTTCTTACAGGAGAGACAAGATCGGGCAAGACCAATTCATTGGAAGTCATAAACTCTTATTATAACAGCATCGGATGGAAGCTGATATTATTCGATGTGGAGGGAGAGTACTGGCGCATGAAATATCCAAATGTGAACTCTGACATGAAATATGCCATAGATAATTTGCAGGTATATTCTCCCATCTTCAATGCAGACCGGGCCAAGGCGAAGGGATGGTCCACCTTTAAGATAAATTGGGAAGACCTTACTTCATCAGATATGATAGCTCTTGTCCGCTATAATCAGCGGCCGACCTATCGTACTATGATCTCAAACACAATGGAAGAGAAGCCTGGGAGTCTGGAAGAACTTATCGATATGGTCGGCAAGAACAAAGGAGCTGCCAAGAACTATTTATTGGACAGACTGACAGCATTAAAGCATTTGAATGTGATAGGTAATGACACCAACTTTGATCTGGATAAGCTAATCAAAGTAGACACACCCATAGTCTTTGATTTCTATGGTTGCGCCTTGTCTCAAGACACAAAAACAGATTTTATGAATGGGTTTGTAGCCTTGACTCTCAGGAAGCTGTTAGAAGAACCTAGGAAGAGGATAATGGCCACGATAGATGAGGCACGTTTTCTTTTCAAGAATGAGGTGTGTTCCAATATGATTACTGATTTTAATTCAGTCTCTGCCAAAAGAAATCTGTCGCTAAATTTGGCCACACAATATCCGTTCGACATCCCACCTGAGACGGCTATGAACTGCAACCCCAGGATTATCCACCGAATTACTGAGCCTCGTGCCAAAAAATATCTGGCAAAGACTTTCGGATATACAGAGAAGGATTTGAGATTAGAATCTATCCCAATCGGAGAAGCAGTGGTAATGCTTGATGGGAAAATGCTGAAAGTCCACATTCCACTCTCACCAGTCGGGAAAGAAGATGAGTTGTCACGTTAGCAAGGTTTTTATATTTCAACAGGTTATGTTTTGAACAGGAGCAGATAAAGTGAAGCCACTTACTCATAGCACTATTTCTAAATATAAACCATCTGCTCCCAGCTTACTGGCATTACTTCTGCTCGGTAGTGCCGTCTTTTTCTCAGGCTGTACGGTTTCTGCTTCTTCTCCCCAACCAATTACAAACACTACACCTCTACCTAGCAATCCCACACGATATTATTGGGATAGTACAATGAGGGCGACAGGCCTTCAGTCATATTCACCTTATCAGCAGGGTGGCACAGTCTCCTTTAATATGGTAAAAAATGTGCAAACCAGAACTTTTCAAATCCAATGCACTGGTTCCATGCGTCCTGCGATAGATTGCAACCACTGGTTGATTGCTTATTCTCCGACAAACGAATCTGAGATTCATTTAGGGGATGTATTGGAATACAGGTCGTACGGCTTCACCAATTATATCCACAGGGTGATTTATATCGATAATGTGAACGGCACGAATTATTATCTGATGCGAGGCGACAATAATTTAGATGTAGATGCGAGGATAACATTCAGCCAGATAATCTCAAAGATAACAGGGGTTTGGTATCAATGAAGAAACTTTTTGCCCTTTTGTTATTTTCAATTCTGATTAGCCAAGGCTATTCTGCTACCAACTGGTGGAATTCCTCCTATGCCTATGTTCAATCATTGACTGTCACAGAATCTGCAGGCCAAGCAAGACTTTGGGGAGACCCTGTTGTAGTAAATATTTCTGGCGCAAATATAAATTCAACCTGTGTAGATACACGCTTGACATCAGTGGACAATGCCACTTTAATCCCTTTTGAAACATTGTTAAATGGAACTAATTGGTGTTTGCTCAAGGTAGCTCCAAATGTGACTGCAAGTTTCAACGGAATTTTTGGATACGTTTATTACGGTTCTGCTAATGCAAACAATGTATCTGTCAATGTTCTCAACTATTATAATACCAGCGATACTGTGCTTCTTTACCATTTGGATGAGGCCAATGGTACTACAAACTTTAAAGATGCCTCAAAGTTAGCCAGAAACAGCTCGAGCTTAGTTTATAATTCTAATAGTAGTGTCATGAAATATCCTTATGGCAATGAAACTTCTGCGTGGAACGCCACTTCAGATGTTCCAATCACATTCAACTTCAACACTACTGACTTGAACAGTTCTAGGACAGGAGGTGCTCTCGGTAACTGGACAATCGAGTTTTTCCTGAAATTCCCTGTAGTGAAGAACGAGCAGTATTACGCAGGAGTCGGTACTACAACCTTTTTATTCAGCACGCAGGCTCCAACACCTCCATTGATTTCAATAAGAAGCAATGCTCCATGTGCCTTAAACTCACTGACCCAGCCAGCAGATGATAGGTGGTTCCATGTCCTAGTATCGCAGAACTCAACCAATACCAGCATGTGGCTGGACGGCGTCAATTTCACAGGGAATTCCTGTGCAACCAACATAACCATGAGTTCCGATTTATTCATGATAGGCCAGACTTATGTTTATGGAGCTGGATATCAAATGAATGACAGCATCAGCGAGGTCAGGATAGGGAACATATTCACATTCAATTCCTCCTCCCCAGAGGTATGGCATATAAAGAGTCCGCTTACATATTCTCTTGGAACAGAGGGTACTGCTCCTCCAGCCAACGTAACTTTAAACTCTCCAACCAATGCAAGCTCTGCGGTCGGAAGAAGCGTCAATTTTGTGTTCACCCCAAACGCTTCAACAACTTCCCCAATCATGAACGCCTCCTTATGGGGCAACCCTGGAGGAGGATGGCGTTTTCTGGTTGCCAACTCCTCTCCAGTCGTCAACTTAACAACGAACACCATTACCTTTGACTTTAATGCGGACTACTCGAACTTCCTCTGGAACGTACAGACGTGCATCTCCGTAAATATTTGCTCTTTTGCCCCCTCCAATTTCTCGTACACAATTCTCGTAGCAGGCGGTGGTGGGGGCGGCGGAGGAGGTGGTGGAGGTGGAGGTGGCGGTGGGGCCAGCCCGTCAACACTTATAATAACTCCAAATCATTTCAGCTTCTCGCAGGCCTCCAATCAGGTGACGAAGCAGCCGCTTCAAATATGTCAACAGGGGGCGAATTCTCTAGTCAGCTTTAGAGACGATGCGTTATGGCTTGTGGATCTCAATAGCGCCCCAGTCAACGACTCATGCACCAGATTTGATGTCACCGTGAACACGGCAAACATGTTCAAAGGCAATTATACCACCACCTTGAGAGTATTGAAAGACGGCAACGAGGCGGCGCAGATCCCAGTCACACTTCAAGTGACCGAAGGCGGGCCAGGTGCCATCACAAGCCAAAACTGGCAGTTGCTGATTATTGCTATTATGATTGTAGCATATTTGTTTTTATTCAGGGACAAGGGGGGGGATAAAAATTAAGAAGAGCATTATCTTGTTGGGGTTGATATTTCTTCCGACCTTTTATGCCGCAAGCACGAGCACCAACCAAGCCATCAATCAGGGCAAGGGTTATTTCCTCCAGCTTTCAGACTTTATAGAAACTCAAGTTACTAATTTAGGACTCCATTCAGGGCAGGTCATAGCGGGCGAATTTCTGTTGATTATGGCTTCCTATCTTAAGGGCAAGCAGCAGGATGTGATAGTTTCCATAGGGGCGATACTCATAGTATTGCTTATATTTGGGGTGGTATGATGTTTAAAAAATTCATTATAGTGCTTGTCGGTATAATTCTGATCTCTTTAAGTTTAGGATACTCAGCTAACATCATAAACAACCAGAATGGAAACTGGAATAATTCAGCGATATGGAATACATCAGCCGTGCCAACGATAAATGATAATGTAACAATAAACGCCACGACATTTGTGATAATAACTTCCAGCACGAATGCCTCAACAAACACGCTAACAATTAATGGGAATCTCTCTACAACAACTGGAAATCTAACCATTACAGGTTTAGCTACTATAAATTCAGGAGGGATATTAGGAAACAATACTAGCTGGATATTTAATCAAAGCAATGAGCTTGATGTTCTTGGAAGTGGGATATTCAATGCACCAAATGCAGGTGGCTCATGGTATATGGGAGGCACGCTCCGAACAGGGGGAACTTTCAATCACGACAATGGGAAGCTAACCTTTACGGCAGGACTGTTGGATATGCGGGCTGGTGCGTGGACTTTCTATGACATCCTTACGGCTTCTGGCATTTTACAGGTATACCAAGGAAGTTACACGGTTGTTAATTCAATTAATGCGACTTCAGGAAGCACATTCCAATTCCAGAACAGGGATGGTGCAGGCACAATTACAATAACGCTTGGGAACGCTTCGCAGGCAGCCACAGTCACAGCAACAGGAAACATTAATATAGCTACTGGCGGCGGGGCTTCAACCCTGACGCTGCAAGCAGGCTCGCCAAGCTATCCTTGGATTATGAGTGGAGTTGGCCCTCAGGCCTCCGTTCCCTCCACCATGACATTGCAGAACGGGGTAATCAATGGGGATTTCACAACCTCGACAGGCAATAATGATATATATATAGCGAAGAACATGACATTCAACAATACTGTGTTAATCAGCTCTGGGGACAATTTTACCTTTTCTGGAGGATTCAACTATTTAAATAATACTTTCAATGCAGTCAACGGCTCCGTCTTCAATGTCTCCAATGCAAACCTGACAGCAACAGACACAGGCAATTTCACAATAGCTGGAATAGGCTATGCAGAGCTCGGGGCAAACATCACCCTTACAAATGTCTCCCTTGTCTCAGCGAATATTACTTTCACTGGCACCTCGAAGCTCCAGAGGATGTGGAGGGCTTCTATAAACACAACGAATATATCAAACAGTCAGGTGCAAGCTACAATCATTGCCTACAATTCGTCAGGAGGACAGTATGTGAGCACTTTTGGCAATTTCTCTGCATGGAACTTCACAGACTACATAACGAACTCGGCAGGAAATAACAGCCAGTTGAACCTCACGATATGGGCGAACTCTACCCCTTGGCTCATCACAGGCCTGAGCACGAATGTGTCTGGGAACATAGGTTATAACTTGGTTGTGCTCTCCAACAACACAATAGCAGGCATAACCTCCGATGCCTCGGCCTCGGATCCCTGGATAACAACTGGGGATTCCTTCGCATATCTTATAGGGAACGTGACTATAAACGCCACCTTCAACAACATCACGCAGACATTCAATTATACTTATCAAGACATCGGCATGGACTTGAATGCTTCCCTTTATAACACAATCGGTGTAAATTTAACTTTGACGGCCAGGCCACTGTTCAGAATTAATATCTCAATAAACTCCTCCACAGTCAACCAGTCCAGGATAGACAATATGAGCCTCCCGCAATATCTTAGGAATTTCACGGCAAACTATGAGACAACCACAAACACGAACGAGCAGAACTGGGCTTTATATGTGGGTAATGGTTCAGGATACAGTTCCGCATTGGCCTTCTCCACAGTCGGAGCGAAGATACAAAGAGTTGGCTTGGTTGGAACAGATACGGGCTTTCCCCTGACATACAAGCTGACTTGGGATGCTGCTGGAAGCGGAGGAGGGAGTTATGCCATAACACCTTTGATACCACAAGGGAATGACACAGGGAATAAGACGGTATTGCCAATCACAGGTGCTGGATTTCTGCCAGTCTCAAGCACGCCATTCGACCAGAGGCTCATAATCATAGGTTTGCTGATTGTTATGGTCTATGCTGTCAAGAAGAACCAGCAGATAAAGGAAAGAAGAAAAGCTACTGAGAAGAGAAGTTCTTAGCCACGTACGCCTTGCTGCAGGCGGAGACATTGTAGGTAAGATTGCCCTGCTGATAACTCGAATTTAGATAACCTCCAACACAGTCATAATAGGTGCCGTTGAACGCTATCTCAAGGTTGTGCATCCTGTACCACAGACCCACAGTGAAGTTTGCCAGGTTGAAATAGCTCTGGTTCAGGTCCTTTAGCTGCGACTGGAGATGTGTCACATCGTTGGCTATATACTGGTCTTTGAAGTAGAGCCCTGCAATAGCTATAAAAACTGCCAAAAGAAATATGCCAAAAAATATGTCATGCTTATCTATCATATTGGGTTCCTCACGGGCTCCCCGCCGGCCTTCTTATGTTCCTGGACCATGTTCTCAAGCCTCATGATCTGCTGCGTGACGGCATAGTCTATTAGCGCACTCTGGGTTGCATACTCCTTCTTGCCAATGCTCGCATCTATCATCAGCAGCTTCAGCCTGCTCAGCTTCTCGCCCCTTTGCTTCTTGCTCCTGTCGTAGCTGAGGTTGTCCTTAGTCATCTAACCCTTCCTCCAAAAATCTTGCTTACATACTTCCACACAGGTCGCATATCGATTATCATCCATAGGATATAATAATCTTAATTCATTGTCTATTAATTGAAAACTGGCTCCGCTAGCGATTTGACATCCTCTAACACATGCTATGGTTTGTTTAATAGGATAATTTACCATGGCATAAAACAAAGATAAAATTATCAATCCCAAAACAAACTCTTTTCCATTTATCATTTCTTTGGCACCTCTTTATCAAAAATCACTATCATGCTTGGAAAGGGAGCAGAATTTTCTGCTCCATTAAACTTGAGTCTGCCTTTGATAAATCGAATGTCCTTGGCAAAAGGTAGAACATATTCGTGGAACCACTTTGTATCTGTCCTAGCAGCCACAAGAAAAACAACTGTCTTGCCCTTCTGTGATTCGTAGTATCCTTTCTGAATCCATTTGGCCACTTGTCTATAAGGAGGATTGCAGAAGTTGCTCTTGCCCCATGAGGAGCCGAGCATGTCCTTTGGGTGGATAGTGTTCTCAGTGACAAGTGAGGGATCGCAGTCAAAGTTAAATTCCAGAAAGAGAGAATCATAGATTTCTTTAGGAGTCTTCCAGTTCTGATTTGCGCTTGAGAACAAGACGTCTCGGTTCATTTCTTCTGTCCCTCTTCAAAAGCTTTAATAATCTTTTCCTTTATTTCGTCCATTTTCTTCGCATCTATTATTTCATTATCTTCAGGGAAAAGGATAATATTTCTAAAGAGATCTTTGCCTTTGATTGCCTTGTAATGCCGATTCAAAGCTTGAATCGCTATTCTTATTTTAGTTGGAGTCTGATCGCCAGTTTCTTTTTGTGTTCGCATAAATCCATACCTACCCTTAAAACCTACTCATAGCCAGTATATAAATCCATACCTTTGCCTCATAAACTCCATACCAAGAGTTTTCTTAATGTCCTGGAATGTGCTACTATCCTCTAAAAGTCCATACCAAACAAAGCCTAAAGTATGGATTTCGCACGCCTTTGAAAATCAAAAAGACAATAGGCAGGATCTGGCCAGAAACACCCTCGTGGCACTATCCAATACTTGGCAACTTTAGATTAAGACCGTGAAGAGAGAGTTTGTTTGTGGAAATCATTATGAGGATGGCGGCCACCCCAAAGGCAAGCAACAATCCGAAGGTCGCACCCAATCCTAGAGACGTTCCTATTATTATCCCGTTGTTCATGGTATGGGCGATGATAGATCCTATAACCGAGCCTGTCGCTTTATATATAAAGATGGCTATCAGCGAGAATATAATTGCAGACACAACTAGTGTTATATCTCCTTTATAAGCGTTCAAATGGAAGAGACCAAAGGCCACAGAAGTCGTGGCTGCTGCGAAGATTAACTGCATATTAAGTGTGTTCAGGAGTGTCTTCCTGGTCAGCCACACATAGACGGCCAGCAAGCCGAAGAAGCCCCCTATCAAAATATAGTCTGATAGGCCGAAGGAGAGGATTGTCAAGGCAATCAGACCCGACGTGCCTATGAAAAGGAGGCGGCTCTTGGCTACTCTCTGCATGAGGTTGAAAAGGAAGCCTCTGAAGAATATCTCCTCTGCGAATGCCGCCCCCACAGAAAGGAGATATACCAACACAGTAGAGCCTTGAGCCACCGCCAAGCTTACTGGCACTGACAATGTCAATGAGAAATTAGCGATAGCGAAGGGCTGGCCTGCGAAGAATTTGTAAGTGAATATGAGGCCGAGAAGCAACCCCAGCCCTGCTGAAAGGATTGCCTTGCCAGGCTCTCCAATAAAATCCACTCTTTCTGGGAAGAAGAGCTTTAAAAAGACCAGGCCGAGCAGTGCGGCAAGTGTGACATCCTTATAAACTATTGAAATCTGGTCGTTGGAATTGATTGCGAAGAATAGGAAGAGAAGCAGGAAAAGAAAGGTCACTGTGAAAAATGCTCTGTTCGCTTCAGGGTTCACTTAAACCATCCCCTTCTCCACAATAAACCAACCGCTATCAATGCAATACCAACCAATATAAAGACTGAATTTGGCTGATTCTGTGGGATGACATGGTTTTTTGGTGGAACCGCAGGAGGGGCTGGCGGAGTCACAGGAGTGGATAGACTCACATTATTTGGATTGGAGATTGTAAGCGAATCTGAGGCCAGGTTGCCCCTGAAGGTGTCTGCGACTGTCACCAATAAAGGACTCTCTTTCTGTGTGCTTGGTATATTCAATGTGGTGGAAACTGTTTTTGTGCAACCAAACAAGGCCTCGTTCATGACTCCGCCAGAGGGGGCGGAACCAAAGCCAGGAATCGCTCCATCCTCAGCTTTTGAAGTGCATGACCAGCCATTGTAAGTCCACTGGCCGTTGAACATGGCCCCACCATTATAAAGGCTTGAATAGTAAGGACCAGGGCTTGAGAAGATTGGAAGAGGCCTTGAGACGGTATATGTGGTATATTGAACCTGTGCTGCTCCTAAAGAAATCACGCTGGCAATGGCTCCCTGCATGTCACTATAACCTAAAAATTCGTTGTTTGTAAACTTCGGGCATGTGAAAGTTTCTGTTAGCGTGCCGCTGGAGATTGAAATAGTGGATACTAAGTCCCCAGCGCACCAGTTTGACGGATTGCCGCCATAATCAGTGTTTATCAAAGAAAGAAATCCAAAATAGCCTCCGAAGGCGAATGCTATGCCTATGGCAATCACAATCAAGCCTTGGTCTTTGTAATTCCTCAGGTTCATATCAACCCTTCCATATACCCGCTCCATGCGATTGAAACCGCTAGGACTAGCTGGGAGAAGAAGAACCAAGTGGGGTCAATCTGCACCGCAAGCATCTTAGCGATTACAAATAATCCAAGCAAGACTGCAAACGTGTTCCTAAACATGCTGGATTTTGGGCCATGGGATAATACCGCCCCCTTCTTAAGTCCTACAAGGATTATAAAGAAAACAATCAGCGAATAAATTATCTTGGATGTCTGGTCTGCTGCGGAGACCTGCGTGGATGCCAGCAGTATGATTATGGAAAATATGTTATTGATAGCACTAGGGTCGCCCTTCCAAATCTTATATTCCTTGCTAAATATATTCATTTGTGCAGTTCCTCCCACTTTCTTACCGCATTAGCCCACCTTACTTTTCGTGACTTGTGGTATTCCAACGGCGGATAAAATCTACTCATTCCTCTTCGTCTCCGTGGTCCCAACCGTCTTCGTCGTTGTCGGGTCCTATTCTTCGCATTCTATCAACTCCTTAAGATGCCCTGAATCATTGCCTAGGCCCGGCTCCTCAGATGCCAGTTACAGCAACTTGTGCTGATGCCTCATTATCAATGCCCAAGCTCCCAACAGACCCACGATTATAGGGACTGCTATTCCGCCGACATTGGCCGTTCCTAGAGCTAAGCCGACAAATGATCCCAAGCCCCAAAGGACCGTCAGAATCACCGTCACATTAGTTATGTCTTTTTCCGCCACCATTTTGTTTTCACCTCTTAAATATTTTAATCAACAATGCGCTGATAAGTAGCAAACCTAGTGAGAATCCCAGCAGAGGATATTGTGGCAGGACTTGTATTCCTATAGACTGCACAGGACTGTCTGTTATTGAGAACGCAAGCCCAGGGATTCCCAAAATAACGAAGACGCTTATTACTCCAGCCAATATCAAAAGATTGTTCCTTGAAGGCTTTGATGATGTCTTCAAATATCTTGAGATTACTGGGATGCCATATTTATATGCTAGGAAGAATCCAATGCCTGCAAAGAAGAGATGTGCAAGCAAACCTAGCTGTGAACCCAAGATTGCCGAGGCTATCCATATTACTGCAGCCCCTCCGACCAAGTAAATGGCTATCTGTGCCAGCCACCAAAGAGCTGCTACTATAATCAAAGGCAAAAACATTTTAGCTCACCTGACCTCCGCATGCCAGCGCATTTGTCTGATATTGACTTCCAATGGTCACTCCACCATTTATGATTAGCGAAGCGCAGACTGTGTCTTGCGCTATAAAAGGGCAGCCAAGAATGCATCCCAAACCACCCTTCACATAAGAGGTGAATGTTGCCTTGTAAGTTCCTGTCGGGATAAAGGTAGGGGTGCCAAATATCATTGTGCTACCCCCACCTGCTCCAGAAGTCCATGTGTTCGTCGCTATAGTCGTATATGTCTGATCGCCAGTGCCAACGAATTTTGAGATTCTAATCTTTACCATCGTGTCAAGGTTGTCTCCAGTCACATAATAAGGAGTGTTCAAAAGAGCAAATATATTTCCCGAAGAGCCTAAGTCCTGAACCTTTATGTTTGAATAATCCATCCTTGGATTCTGCAAAACATCCCTGACTATCGGGACGGCAAACTTAACCACCCTGCCAGGGGTCGTGAACTGGTCTGTGAAGGTGGGTTTTGCTAAGACCATTGCAATAAATCCTATCACTAAAAATATTGCTACTATTGCGAAAATAGAATCATATCTCACCTTAGCCATTTAATTCTCCTCCCGAGGATGTAAGTTCCAATCCCCAGCCCGACCATCGCAACGGACAAAGGATTCACATTTGGATAAGTGGGAGGAATTGCGCAGACTTTAGTCGTTGGATTATAAACTGTCCCAACAGGGCAGACAATCTGGTTGGTGTTGTTTGTGGGTATCCGAGGATTAGCATTACATGAAACACCTGTGTCCTGCCAGTATGGTTGAGATCCGGCACATGTGTATTGAACTCCATTAATGCACTGAGTGGCTCCAACTGAACCTGTTGGATTTCCGCAATATCCAGCTCCAACTATACCTGTGGAAGGACATGAGGATGTCGGCTGGCATTGGTCTCCTGGAGCCGTGCCCCACCCTCCGCTAGTTGTCGCTGAGACGCAGGTATATCTAATCTGGCCGCATAACACCCCGCCAATGTAGCATGAGGCGGTCCTTGTAGAACCATAACTGCCAGACGGAACTGTGCAGGACTGAGGAGTTGGATTGTGGTCCACCGCATAACTGCAATAAGTGGTGCCCTGCGCTGAGACGCACTGCGCCCCGATAAATGTTAAAGAATCAAGAGATGATGATGTGTATGTCAGATAGCCATTGTTCGGCCAAGATGTCGAACCTATTGTCAGACTGTTCCTTGAAACAGCGAGTATGGAATAAGCATTGTCAAAGCTCAGGCTGTGTGTTACGACATAGTTTGCCCCGTCCAGAGTGAAGGACTGGGTTGAAGAAAAAGACCCGCCAACTCCAACTTGCCCTTGGAACTCAGACCATCCTGGAATTTGCCAAAGAGAAAAAGGATAATATCCTGACATCTGAACTATAAGCCCCAGTATTATAAGGCCTATACTAAACATCTGGTATCTTCTTGCCATATTCTCCCCTCTTTTTGAGGAACATTATGAACTTCGTGACGGCCAATCTTTTTGTCGGCCTTTGTGAATATAATCGGTGGCTTTTGACCACCTTAAAGGGTTTCAATTCTTCTCTACATCAACAACTCACGTCATTGTATATAGATCAGACTTGTGGTAGATGTCGTGCTCTTGCCTATATCTGTACTGGCTCCAGATGCCGACTCGTATGCTGGGTCGAGCAGTCTGCTTGCAAACAACTCTCTGGTATAGTCCACAACTGAGAAATCAATCCCAGACTGGGTCGGCGTGATGCCTGACTTGGCCTGCAAATTGAGTCCTACATTGACCAACGCACCATTGTACAATACTCCAGGCATTGCAAAGCACTGGACTTTGTCCAATAGGGACGTAGGCTTTACTGTGGTTATGGTCACCTGCTTGACGTAGCCTGCCGGATATATTGTTGTGAAGTTGGCGCTGCTGAAAGTGAAGCAGTCCGCATATCCCTGGTCTCCGTAATAAGCTCCGCCTGTTGGGGCAGACAGCTTTAGGGAGATTACTGACATGGTTCCGCCTGAACCTCCGCTCCAAGTCTCATTTATCTTTGAAACCTGGGCTCCAGTCTCATTCACTACGTACACTGTAGGTGCTCCCGACTTGAAAGTCAGGATACCATTTGTTCCGCCCAGATACCTTGCAGGGTCGATTATCACGTATGGGTCAGAAGCCCCATAGTAATAGTTCGTTCCGCCGTCTCCTACGATACCTCTAACAGACACGCCATAGGCGAAGCCTGAAGTGGTCACGTTGAATCCAGTGGACTTGGTCTGACCGACATCCAAGATGGTCTTGGAACCGCTTACTTGAGTCAACTCATAGTAGGAATTTGTCGCCACTTGAGTTTCCTTGTTTCCGGTTGTCGGATCTATCCAATACGCTGCAATGCCCAGGACGGGCGCTATGTTGTTGCTTGTTATTGGCTGGCCGTTTATTGAATTCGGCGATACCGCCGTGTTTGCTGTCGGACCAACCGCTAGTCCAGATACAGATAAGCCAGGCAGCTTTACCATTCCAGTCGCAAGGAGAACAACCCCTATAAGGATTGCCCATACAACTAGACCAGTCTTTCCGCTACTCGCCATTCTATATCTCCTAATCTCCTCAACTTACTTAACCCCCTGGGTCTTTTTGCCCTGGGTCTCCGACAAATCGGATTTGGGTTTTGTAAGATTAGAGTATGTTGAAGACTAACCCAAACTAATATTTAAAGGTCGCTTACTGCCGGCGCAGCCTCAAATGACAACACAACCAAAACATCGTCTTTCTTTCCACGACTTCTTGACAGTCGCCCTCATTCTTTCATCTCTTTGTTTTCCGTTGACGCTTTATCAAAAGGGTCAAGATACTTCTTCCTGAGTTCCTTAATATTTTTCTCATTAAAGGTGTAAAGCTTGACTGCCATACTATTATACTCAGCAGTCGCCATTTTTTCCAAGTCATCGAAAATCTGCCGTGCAGTTTCCTTCTTAATAGTTTTTTCAAAGCAATTAAAACATTCCCCTAAAATAGGTTGCTCTACTATCTTCCTGCATATATTACATTTATTCATTTCTCAGCCTCCTTCATCTTTTTATGACATCTGCATTCACATTCTCCAATTTGCCCTTGATATTTCATAGGATGAGCACATCCAACTGATTTAGTTCTATATGCCCAACTCTTAGATATTCTTCTCCCTTTTCCATTACAATACCACCAGATTTCTCTTTTAGCCATATCTATTCCCCCTTTTCGCTCAAGCTCTTTCCTAAAGAGCTTGTTGTATTTCTCGTAGATTTTGTCTTTCATAATATCACATCCGATTGAATCTCATTGCCAAACCTGTCCCATCCCTTTATAGTCTCCCTTGTAAACATCTCTAGTTTCTCCATGTTAGGATACCATCTTGAAATCAAATCTCTTATAATGCTTGGCTTCCTGCTATGCTCGTTCCTCCTCAACTTGAATACCGAGGAAATCCTTTGTGAGTTGGAGGGGGGACTGAATTTGCCTCTCACGCCCACCAATAATAATTCATGCTGATTCCTGAACCAATAGCCCATACCCAAACTTCTCTTGTCCCATATCAGATTGCTTCTATAAATGAACCCCCAAGAATTCATAACCTGCAATGCTTCTTCTAGCTTAGGTGCGGTAGCCCATAGGAATAGAACACTATTGTCCTTGGCTGGAATCTTTAAAGCTTTGATTTCATCCAAACTCATGGTCGGGTATTGGTTCTCTATCCTTCTTGAGTTTGATACTGGGTGCTCATATCGCCATGGGGGGTCGGCGTAGATTATATCATATTGCTTCATTTCAAAACACCTCGTTTGCGAATCATTCTAAAACATCTCTCAATATCTTTTGTTTCAATCGTTCTTCTGCTATCTTACAATACTCTGGATTTATCTCAAATCCTATAAAGTTCCTTCCCAACTGTTTACAAGCTACGGCTGTTGTTCCGCTCCCCATGAAAGGGTCAAGAATAAGATTATTTGGATTAGAATACATACTCGTTAGATATTTAATTAATTGAATAGGTTTTTGAGTAGGATGTTTTGGTTCTTCCGTCTTACTTAAATTATATGGTCTATGTTCTTTCAAGATAGAACGAGGAAATCCCTCTATATTTTCATTATCCTTATTAGCTTTTTGTTGTTTTAAATTTTTCCAATTATTATGAATCTTCATGCTATTATTTGAATTAAAATATCCTTTTGTATTTTTCTTAAATGGTATTGGATTATATATTCCGAATGAATCATAAAAAATTAATATATTCTCATGTTGTTTTAATGGTTGATATTTTGCAGTTACAAATCCAGTTGGAATAACTTTATCCCAAATAAGTTCATATTTAAATTGCTTTCTATTAGAATTAATCAAATCAGTTGTAAATGGCTGCTTTGAGAAGATTATAATTGACCCTTTTTCTTTTATTAATCTATCAAATTCAGTCCATAAATCATTCCATGGTAATTCAATATCCCATTCATTATCTGTGATTCCATAAGGGGGGTCTGTAAGAATAAGGTCTATGCTCTTGTCCTCTATCTGCTTCATGCCCTCAAGGCAGTCCATATTATAGATTCTGTTTAGTTCCATCATATCGTTCCCTTTCCTTTGCATTTGCGACATTCTAAAACTTCTTTCATAGCACACTTAATCTGTCTATTATGAAGTATTGATAACCGTCTAAACAATCCTTTTGAAACAGGATAAGGTATTACTTCTAACCACTCATACTTTTCATAAATTCTTGATAGAACTTCTTTGTAAGAAGTTCTGTTTCCAGCACAGCAATCACATTTTGTCATTATCAATTCGCTTGCTATTTCTGACAATTTCTTGTATTTATCTATTGTTTGGCCTCCTTGTAAGGACTTCCTTCGTGCAGACCTGCTTTGTCTCATTTCTAAAACACTTAACTTCTGCAGGATAAGGAACCCCATTTTGGAAAGTCCAGTTGACAATTAATAACTGACAAGCATCACCTGAAAATAATGGGGCATTTGGATCTAAATATTTCCATTCAAATGAACTTTCGTTCTTACATTCGGTGCGTTCCCAAGTTGCTCCAGCGAGATGCTCTGCGATCCATGTGTCCGTAGCTTTTTGGCTGTGTCGTATGTTGCCAATATCATAAGAAAGACCTGCTAGAACTATAATAATCGCTATCAAAACACCAATTGCTACTTTGGTAAGTTCCATTCGCTGCTCTATGCGAAGCTTTTCAATTTCTCTTTTAGCTGTCATGCGTATCCCCTTATCTTCTGCCTTAAAGGTGACCCTGGCGTCGAGCCAGGGTCTGAGTTCTCTTGTTTTTTAGGAACGCCAAATAAAGGCTCGCACATCTTCTTCCAATAACAGTCTGTGCAGAGCCTGAGAGAATAATAGACTGATCTTGTATTAAGAGTCAACTCCGTTATGCCACAGTACTGGCAAGTCCAGTGGTTCCATTTCAGCTTCTCAATCTGGGCAATCCAGAAGGCTTCGCTAATCATTTTTTCACCAGCTTCTTGACATGCTTTTCGCCGCAGGCTGGGCAGATGCAGACTTCCCTCTCAAACGAGCGTGCAGAGATTTTTTGCTTCATTTTCTCGCTTCTGTGCTTTTAAATTCCGTGACTATAAACTTGCCGAACTGCCCCTTCTTCTGCGGCCTCCAGTCGCCGATGCCGACATATTGGCCTCCATAGTCCAGAATATTCTTCATGACTTCAACAGGAATATCCTCCGAGTTGAACATCACCTCAAAGACGAGTTCCCATTCATCCATTTTTGGCCTGTGCACCATCATGCGGCCGTGCGTCATGGGATTGACCGCCGAAATGGTGAAGGTATCCCATTTCTGCTTCTCGTGGACTATCGCATCAGGGTGGATATTGACCGAAGAACCTATTATCTTTGAATATGTTGACTTTCCTTTTCCCTGTATCTTGAAGTTCTTGCCCGCTTCCACGAGCATCCCTCTGAGATATGTCGAAGGCGTGTATATCCTTCCCCTCCCGTCCTTGTAGAACTTTTCCTCTATGTCCTGATCCTTGACCGCACCCGCCCTCTTCTTTGTCTTCGAGGATATCGATGCCTCCGCAAACCTGTTGAATAAAAGAGGAGTAACCCCTCTTATCTTCACCTCATATTTATCCATTATATATCATCTCCCATTACCATAATTCCTTGCCTTGCCATGCCATGCCTAGCCACGCCTTGCCGCGCCCCGCCAGGCCAGGCCGAGCCATGCCAAACCATGAGCATTAATTTATGATGAAATTCCTGACCTTCCTGGCCTTCATATATAAAAATATGCCGTTAGTCCTGGCATAAACTCTAACATTGCCTTTTCTCCATGATGCGCCCATTCCCAATATACTCATTTTTTCACCTCTTTTGTCGCAACGATGTGCCATACTTTGCAGATTGGGCATCTGTGCATTGGCCTGCCGTAAGCATCCTTTCTATTTTCCATCTTGTATCCCTACCATAAGATATGGAACGGCACGGTGGTATATAAATGTATCTTTTTGCACTTTTCCTCTACGCTTATATACTCCAGTGCAGTAAGAACTGACGAGCTGATTAGATGGAATCTGACTTGATTGGAAAGTACGTACACATTAAAGTGAACTTAGAGGATGGGAGAATTTTCAACTACAGAGGAATCCTTCTATCCGAGGATGAACATTTCTTACATATCAATGATCGAAAAGATGGGAGAATGGCCCTCAGCAAACGTCTTGTTGAAAGCATTACTGTGGAGAGTGAGAACCATGAATAATAAGGAAGGAATATTAAAAGAAAAAATCGCTTCGGACTTAACTAATTTGGGTATCGAGGACATTAAAAAGACATATTCTCTGCTTGCACACGATAAGGAGACGGAGATAAGACTGATTGACCCGCATGGAAAGAGTCCAGCTTTATCAAAGTTTGTCAAGTCTGAGAAGGAATTTTTAGAAATCTGCGCGCAATTTAATGGAAAGTATAATATCTATGCTGGGATAAATGAAAGGGGTAATAATGGCACTTCAGCCAAGGATGTAATCTCTGTAAGAACCATAGTTGTTGATATTGATGCCTTGCATCCTAAAGACCTGGCAGCTACAGAAGAAGAGATTAGGACTGCGGAAGAAGTTGCCCTCAAGATTAAAGCCGATATGATAAAAGACGGATTCAGCAACCCCTCTATGATGATGTCTGGGAACGGTTTCCAACTTTGGTTCGCCACCCCCAAGATTGATGTTTCTGATTCAAACAGAGACATCTTGGAGAAGAAGCTTCAGAAGCTACAGAAGTTTTTCATAGAAAATTATAGGGGACAAATAAAGATAGACAACATAGGGGATTTGCCCAGGATAATAAAGGTGTCTGGGACTCTCAGCATAAAGGGCAACAATTCACTTGACAGGCCGTTCAGGTTGGCAAAATGGGTCGATTACCAAGGGAGGAAGGAGGACAGCAAACTTCGTGATAAAATATTAATGCTACAAACAGAAGAACCAAGGATAGTAGTACAACAGAAGCTGGAACGAATCCCTGAGGAAAAACTGAATGAAATCTTGAGCAAGGATGAAAAGCTTAAAAATTTGCTGGAGGATAAAGATTTGAGTTTCCCTTCCCGATCAGAAGCTGATATGTCTGCTGTATGCAAACTTCTATTTTACGATTTCCCAAGAGAGCAGATATTTGAAATCATGAACAGAAGGAGTAAATGGATGGAGGGATCGCAACAATATCAAGAACTTACATATAAGAATGCTGCAGAGAAATATCTCAAAGAAGAAGCTAATCCAAAATATATAAATTATGTAAAAAAAATAGATGGGAAAAGTTTTTTTCAATATGAGCTGCTTGTTGAGGATATTTTAAGGAAGGATCGTTATGCTACAGACATGAAGTCGGAGATGCTTTACATTTATTCCTCCGGTGTATGGTCTAGAGAGATAGTTCTTCCAGTTTTAAGATTAAGATGTGCATTTTTAACAGAACAGAAATTAAGTAAACATCAATTTACTGAGCTTGTTTATCATTTACAGAACACAACTTTTTTAAGAAAGGGAGAGAAGTTTGATACAAATCCTTATCTAATAAACTGCAAAAATGGGGTCTATGATCTCCAGATTGAGAAGTTTAGGGAACATAGCGCAGAGGATTATCTAACAGCACAGATACCAGTAACCTATGAGCCAACAGCCAAGTGTGAAAAGTTTGAGGCGTTTATAAAACAAATAACAGGCGGCCTGGAAGATGCCCTAACCATTCAAAAGCTGTTTGGCTATTTTTTGGTTAAGCACTCCAAGGAGCAGAAATTCTTTATATGGGAGGGAGATGGTGCAAATGGGAAGGGAAAACTCCTGGCGGTTGCATTGGGACTTTTGGGAAGGGAAAATTGTGTTGCACTTACTTTGACTCAGATAGAAAAAGATAGGTTTTCCAAGGCTAGGCTTTATCAGAAGCTGGCCAATTTATGTGGTGATCTCTCTTATGAGGAGCTTGAACTCCTAGGCACAATCAAGAGACTCACGGGGGAGGATTCTGTCAGCGCCGAAAAGAAGGGGGAGGATGGATTTGATTTTGACAACTACGCCAAGGCGGTTTTTTTGGCGAATCGGATACCTAAGATAGAGGAAGACACGGGGGGGGTATGGAGAAGAATTGTACTATTAAATTTTCCTCATAAATTTGAGAAGGGCAAGCTATGTCCAGTTTGTAATATAGAGCATGAGGTTGATAAGGATTTATTAGAGAAGCTACTAACAGAACTTCCTGGGATTCTAAATTGGGCCATAGCTGGATACAAACTGTTACAATTGGAACCTTTCAAGCCAGTTGAAAGGGAAATGTATCTGAAGAAATCCGATCCTTTGAAGCTATTTGCTGAAGAGATGATTGTCGCCAATCCTGATGGAAAACCTCTGAAGACTTCAGTCTATGCCTCTTATGTTAAATATTGCAGAGAGCTTTCCATGCCTCCGAGAGAATATAATAAGTTTTGGATGGAAATTCAAAAACATAGAAATCTTGATATAAGAAAGAGAACTGATTTAGACGGCAAACCTAGAGCATGGTATGGGGTAGAGCTGGTCTCCCCTAATAAAGTAGACCAAGTGTTCCAAGGATTCCGACCCTTACTGTATACCCAGAAAACAAATGAGGAAGACAGTGATAATAGTGGAGAATAGGGAAAAGACTGGATTAGTTGGAATGCTTGGTTTTATTATAGTTGATGCTTCTAACTCTAACCGATTAGAAGGGGAGTTGTAAAATTATGGCAAAGCAAGAACAAGAAGGAAATAAGCCGGAATGGAAGGAAAAGGCAGGTCTAGTTGGCGTAACCTGCTGGAAAAACACGAACAAAGTCAATGGAAAAGACGTGGATTTCTACAGCTATACCATTGAACGAGGCTACAAAGACAAGGACAATAACTGGGCAAACACAAAGAGCTTGAGACGACAGGATCTGTTGCCTCTCGCTCTGCTTCTGCAGAAGGCCTATCTTAGGATAGGCGATTCTGAGGAAGAGTAATGGAATAAGGGGGGCATCTGCCCCCCAACCATCTCTCAATTAGAATAGTGGCGGTTACCCCCCAGTCGATAGCGAAGTGTCAAAGGTTATACTAAACAGATCTAAAAATTCCCCCAAATCAAGCCATAAGGTTTATTAAGGAATTAGGAGTAAGAAGAGTGTAAATATGTATGTAACTATTGATTATTTTGGGTGTTAATGTGGATATAGGAAGAAAACCAACCACCATGATGTTGAGGCAGTCAACATGGAGATATGCACAGACGGATGCAATGCGTCTGAGTGTGAAGCCAGGCCGGATAGTTGACATTCTCTTGGGAATGTATTCCACAGATCAGGAACTCCAAGCCAGAGTCAAATCCAAGCTGAAGGCCGTCCAGAAGGAGGCCCAACCATGAAAATCTGCCGGACCTGCGGGAAGAACCCAGTCAAGCAGGACGAGTTCCGAGGGTGGGCCTACAAGGACTGCAGTGAGTGCATCTCCAAGAGAAACAAGCATAATATGAGGAAGAAGGAGGATTTGGATGTCAAACAAAGTGCGGATTAAATATCTTATTCCAACGGACAAATGTATATGTCGCCACGCGCTAGGAGAACACAACGCAATAAGAAAATACTCGAGATGGAGCTGGTGCAAGGTGCGTGGCTGCAGATGCCTTGGATTCAGGCACGAAAGCAGGCCGCTGGTGAGATGATGGATGTACCGCTTTGCCCCAAGCATGACAGGGTCGGGATGCAGCACGGCCGCTGCAGGGACTGCGGAGGGCCGTCATACATCTGCTGGCCCAATCTGACCTTTATGCAGATGAAGCACCGCTACTGCCCCCAGTGTGATCACAGGCCGGAAGAGGAGCTGTTCTGTACCCGATGTAGGACCATAAATGTAATGCGCCACAATGTCCCATGGTCTCCAATCATAGACGGCCAGGACATAAAATGCAGGATTTGCAAATATCCAATAGCAGAGGTGGAAAAATTCCCATCGGCGATGCAGTGAGGTACTGCTGGAAGTGTGAAAGGGAATTTGATATGGAGGAGAGCGACTTCTCCTATTACTGCCCTTATTGCATGAATATGTCAAAGCTGCCCTCGGCGTGTGTTGTTAAGTAAAAGGGACTTTTCCCTTTATTGCCTTGTTTTTAGCACCCTTAAAGAGTAAAAATAGATAGACAATTAATAGCAAGAACATCATAACAAGGAATACAACCAAAAACAACTGAATATAAATTAGATAATTCTTATATTCTTCTCCGATAAAAATAATG